>ERZ836760.20-NODE-20-length-247656-cov-7.443027_pt1 | contig 247656 bp, 226 predicted proteins | sample MGYA00519941_ERZ836760 | MGnify/ENA primary metagenome ERZ836760 (study PRJEB31850, sample SAMEA3708807) | human gut metagenome | biome: human gut; feature: human-associated habitat; material: faeces | place: China | collected 2014 ... | reverse complement strand
TCACATCCGGAGACCTTACATCGAGACATGTGTATCGCATGCTCCGGGAGTTCGTCTGGTTTAAGGCTCCCTCCGCTACGAACCATGCCTATTCATAAGATTGTCAGCAAGGAACGCTGTCAATCTTATTTCATAGACGGCTGTCGCCGTATAAAAATAGAGTGAACCAGCCTCGCTTGTGCGCAAGCGCCCATCGAGGTGTTCCACTCTATTTTTGCATGGCTCGTAGCTAGGCTAACTTTCCATTTACATTAATGGAACGTAAAGGAATCTCCATCTTCGATAATACAGATCATGGTCTTGCCGGTATTGAGGATGATCTCGTCCCCGTTGTCATCGTAATATCTGGTGGCACTGTAATCGGAAGTCTTCTCCCAATTCACATGTATTCCTCTGCCATTGGTGAAGAACCAGCCGTCCCGGGTGGTGTCATGACACTGAAAAGCCAGATACCCCTCGCCCAGTTCCTCGTGAAACGTATTCTGTACCAGAATATTTTTGAAAGTCAGCTGCTCTCCGGTGGCGGCATCTATATGAGGACCGTCTGTGCTGCCGGACAGATGCTGGGAACGGTAATAGAGGCCGTCATCCTCGTTAAATTCAAAATAACACCGAGTCAGCGGATAACATCCGGACATATCAATATAGGTGGCATCCTTTGCTTTGGCACCATACTGCCCAAGGGTGTTCGGTTCCGCCTTGGTGGCAAACCGGAAATGATTCTCATCGGTGAGTCCGCGGTATCCCAGGCTGTAGCCCTTTTTCTCGATCACCTTTTGCAGCCCTTCACCGGAAGCATAAGCATTGTGGGGCTTGTTGCGGTCAGTAGTACGGAAAAAGGCAGCCTCATCACTCCCGGAGGTACCGTCTACATCCTGAGTATCCGGCTGCGCCAGCAGCTCATTGATGAAAAACGGACCGCCGAAATGTACGATAAAAGCATCCCATTCGAATGCCCAGTAAGCATAATAATCACGAAGACTGCGTATATTGCCGATCTTGTCCAGATTCTGCCAGTCTTCGTAGATTGCCATCATCCGGGTCATACGGTTTTCAACATTCGCCTCATAAATAATAGAAGCATCGGACAGACTGTATTGTGGAATTGCAGATGCCTCATTGGGGATCATTACGGCGATGGGGCGTGTAGCAGCCACATCGGCATCCACCCATTCGTTCGTAAGACGGCTGCGGACCATGCCCTCAGCGGGAGGAGTGGAATCATCCTCTACAACGATCGTTACGGGATCCGGAAGCTTTTCCCCGGAAGAAACCGTGGAGGAATCCGGGCTGTTATCCGGGAGGATCGGACGGACCGGGGAATCGGAGTTACCCGTCTGTCCACATCCGGTAAGCATTATGGAGACAGTCAGCAGAAGAGGCACCGCAGTCTGCAGAAACTGCCGTTGAAATTTATATTTACGCATATAATCACACCTCGATCGGTTATCAGAGTAAGAAGCTGTAAATGACCACGCCGCATAAAATGCCTAACAGCGCACCCATCAACACCTGCAGGGGAGTATGTCCCACGAATTCCTTTAATTTATCATGGGCGGAAATCTCACTGCGGCCCATATCTTCGAAGACCTTCAGCATTTCGTTCAATACCTGTGCCTGAATACCGGTCTCTCTGCGTACTCCCATAGCATCATACATTACAATGATCGCCAGGATCAGGGAAATGGCAAATTCAAAGCTTCCCGCACCGTATTCGTAGCAGACCGCTGTTACCAGGGCACATACGGTAGCAGAGTGAGAACTGGGCATACCGCCGCTGCCGACCAGACGCTCCGCAACGAATTTCTTGGAGACGATCAAATGGATCAGCGTCTTCAGAACCTGTGCCACCAGCCAGCCGAAGGCTGCAGTCAGGAAAATGGTATTGCTGAAAAACTGTTCAAAAAAAGTCATAAATAACCTCGTTTCCTATATGCTGTATCTTGCAGAACAGACATATATAAATCCAGTATAATCCAAAAAGCGGAAAAAGTACAGTGTTGACCTTGAAATGATGCATCGAAGGATAGTATAATATAGTTGTTACCTGTCGCACAGTGGCGCAGATAAGCCTGAAAAAGCGACAGGAAAACATAAGGAGATTACAAAATGAGCTTATTGAGCGTGATCGTTCCCTGCTATAATGAAGAAGAAAGCGTTGCTCTGTTTTATCAGGAATTGACGAAAAATGATCCCTTTTTCAAGGAAAAGGAAATAGAACTGGAGCTTCTCTATATTGATGACGGTTCCAAAGACGGCACTGTGAGAGAAGTGAAAAAGCTGATCGAACAGGATTCCCGTGTGCATATTGTCTCTTTCTCCAGAAATTTCGGAAAGGAAGCGGCGATGTTTGCCGGACTGGAAAAGTCGAAGGGCGATTACGTGGTTATGATGGATGTGGATCTGCAGGATCCGCCTTCCTTGCTGCCGGAGATGTTTGAATGGATCTGGCAGGGGTATGATTCTGTAGCGACCCGCCGCGTGACCCGCAAGGGCGAACCGCCGATCCGCAGCTTTTTTGCCAGAAGATTTTACCATCTGATGAAGAAGATTTCCCAGACGGAAATGATGGACGGAGCGAGAGATTATCGCCTGATGACCAGACAGATGGTGGATGCCATCCTGTCCATGCGGGAATATAATCGTTTTACCAAAGGAATCTTCGGCTGGGTCGGCTTTAAGACCAAATGGCTGGAATATGAGAATGTAGAGCGCGCCAAGGGCGAGACCAAGTGGAATTTTTGGAAGCTCCTGGTATATTCCCTTGACGGTATCACCGCATTTTCCACGGCACCGCTTCTGATCGCTTCCTTTGTGGGCGTGCTGTTCTGCATCATTGCCTTTTTGATGATCATATTTATCATCGTGCGGAAGCTGATCTTCGGAGATCCGGTGTCCGGCTGGCCTTCTCTGGTGTGCATCATCCTGATGACCAGCGGCGTACAGTTTTTCTGTACGGGTATTCTGGGGCAGTATCTGGCAAAGGCATACATGGAAGTAAAACGCCGTCCGATTTACCTGGTAAAAGAGGAAATTTAAGAAAAACCGCATAAATATCCGTTTTTTATGTACGTAAAAATGTTACAAAATAGGGGTAAAATGTAACATTTTTAGTTTCTTAACTATATTTTAACGGAAAAATGTCTTTTCAAATATCGACAGCTATGATATGATTTCTCTATCAGTCACTGCAGAGGAGCAATACTCGACAAGTAAAAAGGGGGACTTGTTTTGGATATTGTTGCAGTAAAAGATTCAGAGTTAGAGAGATATGTAACCAAAATCATGTTGGAGATAGGGGTGCCGGCGCATTTGAAGGGTTATCACTATTTGCGTGATGCAATCATTTTGTCAGGGAAAGACATGGAGGTAGTAAGCAGCGTTACCAAGCTGTTATATCCCACCATCGCGAAACATTTCAAGACCACAGATCAGAAAGTGGAACGCGCGATCAGGAACGCCATTGAAGTGTCCTGGTCCAGAGGAAATGTGGAGACATTCGAAAAGATTTTTGGCTATTCTGTAGCCTCCGGAAGGACAAGACCTACGAACAGCGAGTACATCGCACGTATCGCCGACAACATCCGACTGGATTATAAGGCTATGTAACATATTAATTTTAATTATTTGGAACAGGGAGAGTTTGTTAATTAAGCAGATGCAGTATTCTCCTCTGCAGACTGAGAAAGACCGCGTATCGGAATGGGGAAGTTTCCGGTACGCGGTTTTTTGTTGTATGGAAATGCTGTTATATTTGTCAAGTCCATATAAATATGGTAAGATGTACAAAAGCCCGTGTAAGAAAAAGGCGGGTATGGGAGATGAAATGACTTTTCGGACATCGGATATTTTGATCGGGGGGAGCCTGATCATTATCGGGCTGACAGAGATCGCCCATTTGGCAGGCTGCCTGTTAGGGTGGTCTTTTTTGACTGTAACGGATCTGCTGCTGGCAGAGGTGGGAATCGTTCTGCTGGCGGCGATATTATTGTCTGTAATATCCAGACAGAGACGAAAACGGGCCACAGCCGGTAAAAATGATCCGGTTGCGGATCAAAACAGCGGGACAGATACGGCAAAGGAAAAATACACACAGATTCTCACGGGCGTCCTGGTATTTCTGATCCTGCTGCAGATCCTGCGGATACTGACGGGAAACCGCATGTGGCTGACCGGAGATATGACGGTGGAGACCGTGAACACATTTCTCAGGGAAAATGCTGTTTATACCGTGAATCCTCTCACGGGGACGGCATATTCGATGGGGATGTCCTTACGGCTGAAAATATTGTGCCTGCCCACTCTGTACGGGGCCATCAGCCGTTTTACGGGTATGGCACCCGTAGACGTGGTGTATCGTCTGATCCCCTGCATTACGCTGCTGTTGTCTTATGTAGCTTACGGAAGCCTGGGGAAAGCACTTTTTCCGGAAAATTCTGTGAAAAGACGAACGTTTTTGCTGATCGTGGGAATACTGTTCAGTACAGGGGCCTATATGCCAGGAGTGGATGGATTTGATGTGTTTTACGGAGGATTCCGCGGTGTGACGATCCGGGCGGCGGTGTTGCTTCCGTATCTGCTGTCCTGTCTGATGGACAGAAAATATACGGGCGTGATACTATGCATTTTAGCGGAGGCCTGCATAGTCTGGACCCTGTATGGCGCGGGAGTCTGCCTGCTTGTTACTGTGGCATGGCTGATACTTGGAACGTTGGTTTCCCTGTTCCGGAAACGATGGGAAAAACGGAAAATGATTGATGCACATGGCAGGTCAGGAGAGGAGGCTACAGAATGATGACACTTCTGCAGTCCGCCCTGACAGGCTGGACCGACTATACACAACATGGAAAATTTGCGGCACTTTTGCTGCTGGCGATCCTGTATCTGGGATTTGTCCTCTATGGTTCCGGAAAGGAAGCCAATGCATCCGGGGCGGAAAAAGCACGGAAACGGCTGTATCTTTACGGAGCGCTGGTGACATTTGGCTGTATCTGTCCCGTAACGGCACTGATCCTGTTAAAATACCAGACCGCCTTTTACTCTTATGTATGGATCTGGGCGGCGGTGCCCCAGACAGCATTGATCGCATGGGCAGCAACGGACTTTCTGTGTAACTTATTAAAAGAGAAAAGCCTGCGAAACGGGATGGCTGCGCTGATCCTGCTGGGCATCCTGTTCCTGGGTGGAAACCCGGTGTCGGAATGGACCGTGGCACAGACAACGAAGATACCGGCACTGACGGGAATGCCCGGACAGCAACAGGGAACTCCCGCCAGGGAAATTCTGGAGCAGCTTTCTGTATACAATGCGGAAAAAGGAAACTCACGGGAATACAGTCTGTGGGCGCCGAAGGAGGTCATGGAGGCTGCCAGAGCCTACAGCGCTGAGATCCACCCGGTATACGGCAGAAGCATCTGGGATGCATCGCTGGGCAGCTACTCCTATGATACCTATGAGACCTGGCAGGAAGATATGTATCTGTGGATGAGCCACCTGGAGACTACCGGGGAGACGGAATATCTGCGGACAGATGAAAATACCACGACAGAAGCCGGTGGCAGGAAAATAGATTTTGCTGCGTGCCTTGACAGCGCCGGGAAGGCCGGTATAGACTACATTTTATTGCCGGAGGACCTGTCGGAGGATGTACAGAAGGAATTGCAAGAGGCTGCGGACGGCAGACTGCGGTCCTTTGGCGGATATTTCCTGATCGTGATGTAAGTAGGCATCTTGCGGAAAGATAGGGAAAACTATAACGATTTGTAAGAATTAGGAACAGGAAAGCAAAATGGAACAGGAACTGATCAGTATTGTGGTGCCGGTGTACCGGGCAGAACGTTATATAGAAGAAACGATGGACTGCGTCCGGGCACAGACGTATCCACACTGGGAACTGCTGCTGGTGGAGGATTGCGGCCCGGACCGTAGCAGGGAGATCATAGAACAATATATTCAGAGAACCGGAGATACGAGAATCCGCATGCTGACTTACTCTACGAATCTGGGGGCGGCGAGAGCACGTAATCTGGGAGTCAACGAAGCAAAAGGCCGGTATCTGGCCTATCTGGATGCAGATGACCTGTGGACACCGGACAAGCTGGAAAAAGAGCTGGCTTTTCTGAAAGAGAAACAGGCAGCCTTTGTGTTTACCGGCTATGAATTCGCCGATGAGAATGGCAAGGGCACCGGAAAGATTGTCCGTGTGCCGGCCACGATTACTTATAAAGAAGCTTTGAAAAATACCACAATCTTTACCAGTACCGTGATGTTCGATATGGAACAGCTGTCGAAAGAACAACTGCAGATGCCCCAGATCAAGAGTGAGGACACTGCTCTGTGGTGGAGAATACTGCGGGAGGGTTATGTAGCTTGTGGTTTGGATCAAAATTTGGTAAAATATCGGAGAGCAGGGAAATCCCTGTCATCGAATAAGCTGGAAGCTTTGCGGAGGATCTGGAATCTGTACCGTAAGGCGGAAGGCATGTCAGTGCCGAACAGTGCCTGGCATTTCTGCTTCTGGGCGGTACGCGCCGTAAAACGCAGAGTATAGGAGGAGTTTGTTTTGAATACAAACGGTAATTATTATGAAAACCGACTGCGGAAAAGGGAATCCTTTAAGCGTCTGATCAATATAGGGTTGTCGATGATCTGTCTGTTGCTGGAGATCAGCCTGTTTGCCTACATGTGGCAGTTCCATTTCCAGTTCCAGCTGGTAGATCCCCTGCAGAAGATCTGGTATCGTGGCTTTCTGCTGGAAAACGGTATCTACAGTGCAATCCTGATATTTTTCTCCGTGACCTACGGCGGCATGCGTCTGGGATACATGAAAAACACGGAGATTATTTTCTCCCAGGTGTTTGCAACCCTGATGGCGGATGTGCTGATCTATGCGGAACTGTGTATGATGGCCCGTAGCATTTTTCCGGCGGATATGTTCCTGTTGATGGTATTTTTACAGATCATAGCGGTGATCATCTATGCCAATATTGCCAACAAGATCTATCGTACAGCATTCCCGCCCAGAGAGCTTTTGCTGATCCACGGTGATCGTCCCATCGAAGACATTGTCAACAAATTTGAAAGCCGTAAGGACAAATATAAGATCACAAAATGTGAGCACATTAAAAAAGGTACGACAGAACTGTGTCGGGAGATTCTGGACAATTACCGGAACGGTGAGATCAATGCGGTAGTAATCTGGGATATTAATGAAAAGGATCGTAATATTATCCTGAAATTCTGCTATGCCCATTCCATCCGTGTCTACGTCATGCCTAAAATATCAGATGTTATTTTAGTTGGTTCCGAGGAACTGCATGTATTTGACACGCCGATCCTGCTGACCAGAGAGTACTCCCTGAGCATGGAGCAGCGGTTCATCAAGCGATCTATCGATGTGATCTGCTCGTTGATCCTGTTGGTGGTGACTTCACCGCTGATGCTTCTGACAGCGCTTGCCATCAAGCTTTATGACGGCGGTCCTGTGCTGTACAAGCAGGTGCGCTGTACCATCGGACAGAGAGAATTCTATATTATGAAGTTCCGCAGTATGCGCACCGATGCCGAGAAGGACGGCGTGGCACGTCTGGCACAAAAAGGGGATAAGCGTATCACTCCCGTGGGTAAGGTGATCCGCAAATGCCGACTGGATGAACTGCCCCAGCTGATCAATATTCTGCGGGGAGATATGTCTTTCATCGGCCCCAGACCGGAGCGCCCGGAGATTATTGCACAGTACATGGAAGTCATGCCGGAGTTCGCATTCCGTATGAAGGTGAAAGCGGGACTGGCCGGTTTCGCACAGGTATACGGAAAGTACAATACTTCTCCGTATGATAAATTAAAACTGGATTTAACATATATCGAGAATTATTCTGTGTGGCTGGATCTTAAATTGATGCTTCTGACACTGAAGGTATTGTTCTGGCCGGACAGTACCGAGGGTGTGGAGAGCGAACAGGTAACGGCTTTCAAGGCAACCTACGATGGTCGTGCCGAGAAGGATGACGACTGAGAAGGCAGGAGGTAGACGCATGGAAGTAAGCTACGGAAAAGAGCCCTTCGACCTGAGACTTATGTGTCTGCGGCTATGCCGCAATCTGTGGAAAATACTGGCTGTGACAGTAGTGGGAACATTACTGTTCGGTGGCGGTTATTATGTAAAAAATGTGGTGCTGCAGCCCGATCCAGGGTATGCGGCTTCTTCCACTTATAAGGTAGAATATAAAGAGAACCCCAATGCGGCGGGTGCGTACTACATTAACGAGGCTACATGGAACACCATGATCCATACGGGAGAATTCCTGGATGGTGTGGAGAAGCATCTGCAGGAGGCTGTGGAACGGGGAGACAATGGAGCTTCGGAAGCACTGTCTCTGGGCAGAGATCAGTGGATCGCAGACCTCTCGGCAACACTTCCCTCGGATTTCAGTGTTCCGGTGACACAGGCGGCAACTCAGGATCCGGAGATGAGTATTGCTCTGGCCCATGCAGTGGAGGATACCATGTGTGACGAATTTGCAGAGAGTATCGCGGAGATCGACCGGATCAAAGTGCTGGATCACGGAGATTTTGCAGAAGTCGTGGTACCGGATGTGCGCCCGGTGCGGGCAGTCATTCTGGCGGCGGTATTGTCTCTGTTTTTTGCAGTAGTCCTCTTTTTGCTGGTGGAGATCTCGCAGGACAGCATCTGGCTGCCGGCAACACTTCGCAGACGCTACGGACTGAACAGTCTGGGAACGGTGCGCAGTGTGGGATTTGCGGAAAATCTGATGTATACGCTGGAGAAAGTGTACGATAAAAAGCAGGCAAAGGAGTCCGAAAATGCGGAAATCTTCCGTGTGGCAGTATGTGTGGCACTGCCGGAAGCGGATCCGAAGGAAGTCGTGGAGGATTTGCAGAAGCTGGCTAAGACAGATAAGACCCGGAAGGGAATACCGGTGGAATATGTAGCGGTTCCCAGTCCGTTGTTATGCCCGGAGAGTGGAGAGACACTTCGTAAGGCAGATGCATTTCTGCTGGCGGTGCCGGCCGGAGAACGGGTGGGAAAGAGAATGGAAGCGGTATTAGAGTATTTGCATACCCAGGACTGCTCTGCGAACGGAGCCTTCCTGTGGAATGCGGATGAACAGCTGATCCGCAGCTATTATTTTCTGCCGGGAGCCATACAGACACAGAATACAGAACACGGAGGAGAGCAGGCATGAAGGTAGAAGTTCTGGCATCGGTAATGAATGCTTCTCTTCCGGAGACCATACAACATATGAACCTGCAATCGGACGCGGTGATCATCAATCAGTGCGACCGGCTGGGGCAGGAGGAAATGCAGATATCTCCGGGGAACGGAAGAATCCGTTTCTGCAGTTTTCCCGACCGTGGCATCGGCAGAAGCCGCAATGAGGCCATTCTTCGGGCGGAAGGGGACATCTGCCTTTTTTCGGATGCGGATATTGTGTATGAAGATGGTTATGAGGCGGCTGTTCTTGCGGAGTTTGAACGGAATCCCCGGGCCGATATGATCATTTTCAATATCGAGGTGGAGGAAGAACGCCGCACCTACCATATTACGGAACGGAAACCGGTACGCTGGTATAATTGCGGGCGGTATGGAGCAGTCAGCTTTGCTGTACGCAGAGAAAGCCTGCTGCAATCTGGTATTACGTTCTCCCTGCTGTTTGGCGGCGGTGCAAAATACAGCAATGGAGAAGACAGCCTGTTTTTGACAGAGTTTATTAAAAAAGGCTGCCGTGTATATACCGCACCGGTGACCATCGGCAGAGAGGAAGCCGGGGAATCCACCTGGTTTCATGGCTATAATGAAAAATTTTTCCATGACAGAGGAGTACTGTATCATTATCTGTATGGATGGCTGGAATGGCCGCTGGCACTGCGGTTTTTGTATGCTCATAAGGGTACGCTGTGCACAGAGGTAAGCCTGCAGCAGGCCAGACAGTGGATGCGTGACGGCATCCGGGAGGCAGGAGGACGATAGCTTGCTTTTTGGAAAAAAGGCCATAAAGAAAGGAGGTTCCACATGGAGAATAGCGCACTGGTGTATATCATATTGACAGCTGTTACCGTAACATTCGGTTTTCTGGTAAAAAATCGTGACTATACGACAGAATATCTGTCCGGCAGACGCTCCTTTCGTGGGAATACCTCCGGGGATCTGATGGCGGCCGGGCCGGACAGACAGCAGGCGTGCAATGCTGTGGCGGAATTCGCCATCTTCTGTCTCCTGGCCGGAGTTTCTGCCTGCCGCATTGCTGTGGGCGGTGATTACTGGGTCTACTGGCTGAAATTTCAGCTGATCGATCAGGGAAGGCATGTCTCCTACGAAACCGGTTTTGTGTATCTGGTGAAATTTTTCCATCTGATTTTCGGAGAGGGATCTTATCTTCCGATCTTTGGCTTCTTTTCCCTGATTACAGTCTTCTTTTTCCTGAAGGCACTGCATGATCAGGCGGACTGGTATGTATTTTCCCTGTTCCTGTTATTGACACAGGGATTTTACTTTAATAGTATGAATTCGGTACGTTACTATTTCGCACTGGCGCTGGTCATGTATGCGCAGAAATATGTGCTGCGGGGAGAATATGGGAAGTTTCTTCTCTGGGTGCTGCTGGGCTGTACGATCCACAAATCGGTACTGCTGGTCATCCCGGCATATATTGTGATAGATCTCTTGTCCCGGATCCAGCTGAAAAAGTGGCACTATGCGGTTGGCGTATTACTGATCTTATCTCTGATCTTCGGACAGGATGTGTACCGGAATATTATCTTCCGGTTCTATCCCTATTACAAGGATTCCATGTTCGACAACGGACAGTTATCCTATGTCAACATCGCCAAATGCCTGGCAGTGCTGATACTGTGCCTGATCTATTGGAAGGACAGCGTTCAGGAAAATCGCAGAAACCGTTATTACTTCTACCTGAATCTGGCGGGACTGGTGCTCTATTCCTGCGGCTCCTTTATCCCGGAAGTATCCCGAGTAGCATATTACCTGATCCAAAGCCAGATTTTCCTGATTCCGGGTGTGCTGAAGGATGCCAAAAAGGGATGGTTCCGAACCCTGTGTATTATTGGCGTTGTTGCAGCATATCTATTGTATTTCGTAATGCTGTTGCGGGGAATGTATGATGTGGAGATACGGCTGCTTCCGTATCTAAACTGGATCTTTAATTAAAAGAGGATTTAATTTATGAAAGTGCTGTGGGTCTGCAATATCATGCTTCCGGTCATAGCCGAAGCATTGCATAAAGAAGCTTCGAATAAAGAGGGCTGGCTGTCCGGTCTGTTGGAGCAGGTAGCCGCGGAGAATTCCAGTGACCTGGAGCTGGCTGTGGCATTCCCGGTGCCGGCAGATACGGAGGTGCCCTGGAGACTGCAGATAGCAATGCCACGGGAAAAAGAAGACCGGGAGCATTTACAGACAAATGCAGATGCTGAAACATATAATATCACATGTTATGGATTCCACGAAGACACCGTACACCCCGACAGATATCAGCCGTTACTGGAAGAAGAACTGCATCGGATCACGGAAGACTTTTCACCGGATGTGATCCACTGTTTCGGCACGGAATATCCACACACACTGGCAGTATGCCGGGTGTTTCCCCACAAGGAGAAGATACTGGTGGGAATTCAGGGAATCTGTACGTTGTGTGCGGAGGCATATTTTGCCGATATGCCGGAATCGGAGATCCACAAGACCACTTTCCGGGATCTGGTGAAGAAGGATACCCTGCGCAGCCAGCAGGAAAAATTTGCCCGCAGAGGTGTAATGGAGAGGGAAGCAATAGGACTTGCCGGCAATATCACCGGAAGAACCGCCTGGGACAGGGCAGTGACTACCGCGTGGAATCCCAAGGCACATTATTATACGATGAATGAGACCCTGCGGGCTTCCTTTTATGAAGGACAATGGCAGCCGGAGCACTGTGAACCCTATTCCATTTTCGTCAGTCAGGCGGATTATCCTCTGAAAGGACTGCACTATCTGCTGCAGGCCTTGCCACAGATCCGGGAGAAATATCCCCGGGTACAGGTGTATGTGGCAGGAAATGATCTGACGGCATACCGGACGCCGAAGGAAAAGCTGAAAATATCGGCATATGGCCGTTACCTGCGCAGACTGATCCGGGAAGGACAGCTGGAGGACAGGGTACACTTCCTCGGAAAACTGACCGGAGAAGAAATGAAGGAAAGATTTCTGAAAAGTCAGCTGTTCCTGTGTTGTTCCTCTCTGGAAAATTCACCGAATTCCCTGGGAGAGGCCATGCTTCTGGGAGTTCCCTGCATCAGCACGGAGGTAGGGGGAATCCCCAGCCTGTTTGATGGCGGAAGGGACGGCCTGTGGTGCCGGGGACATCAGCTGTCGGAAGTGGCTGAAAATGACAAATATGCGTCAGATGCTTCTGAAAGTAAAAATAACATGCGAAATTATAAAACGACAAAAACAGAAGAATTGGAAAATATTGTAAATTCCATGGAAAATTCTATTATCGAAATGTGGAGTTCTCGGGAGAAAATGCTGGAATACTCAAAAAATGCAAGAGAACATGCAAGAAAAACCCATGATAAAGAGCAAAATTTCGCAAAATTGCAGGAAATCTATGCAAACATAGCAGGGAGGAAGGAATGAAGCTGATATTTGTCTCAAACTATTTTAATCATCATCAGTTGCCCTTCTGTGATGCTCTGTATGAATTGCTGGAGGGAGATTTCTGTTTCCTGCAGACACAGCCCATGGAAGAAGAGCGGGTGAAGATGGGCTGGCAGGCCGAGGAACGTCCCTACGTGCGCTACGCTGCGAAGAATTCGTGTGCACATAAGTCTGGGGGGGAGAAAACGCCCGGCTCTGAGTCGAACAGCAACGCCGTCACAGATGCGGAAGATTTTGAGAAACTATTGTTTACCGCGGATGTGGTGATCTTCGGCGGATGCGATGACGAAAGCTATATTCAGGAGAGACTGACTGCTGGAAAACCGATCTTCCGTTATAATGAACGCTTATATAAGGAAGGGCAATGGAAGGCTGTTTCTCCGAGAGGCCTGTTGCAAAAATACAAGGATCACACCAGATACCGTAAGGCACCGGTGTATTTCCTGTGCGCAGGAGCCTATGTGCCTTGCGATTATCACCTGATCCATGCCTACCCCGGCAAAATGCTGCGCTTCGGCTATTTCCCGGAGACCAGGCATTACGAGGCAGGGCAGCCCTTCAATCACAAAGAACCGGGCAGTATTCTGTGGGCGGCCCGGATGATCGACTGGAAGCATCCGGAGCTGGTGGTGAAAACAGCATCTTATTTAAAAGAACATCTGGAAGAAAATACGTTTCATATTACCATGATCGGCGGAGGGGAACTGGAGGAAGAGACGCATCGTCTGGCAGAGGAACTCGGAGTGACCGACGTGATCACCTTTCCCGGTTTTCAAGGCCCGGAAGAAGTCCGGGCGGCCATGGAAAAGTCAGAAATCTATCTGGTCACCAGTGACCGCAAAGAAGGCTGGGGGGCAGTGGTGAATGAAGCCATGAACAGCGGCTGTGCTGTGGTGGCAGATCATATGATCGGAGCGGCTCCCTGGCTGATCCGTCAGGGAGAAAACGGCAGTATGTACCGGGACGGTGAGGAACAGGAATTATTTCGGACCGTGGAACGGCTTCTCAGGGATCCCGGAGAGTGCCGCAGACTGGGAGAAAACGCACAGCAGACCATTGCCGGGGAATGGAATGCCCGGACGGCTGCGGAAAGATTGATCGAACTGTGCCGGAAAATGAAGTTCTTGCCAGAAATGTCAGAAGAACAGGAAATGCCGGATGCCGGCCAGGATGTGATGCAGGACATCACAACACCTGCCCCGGTGATTCCACAATTATGGAATGACGGCCCCTGCTCTCCGGCCCCTGTAATCCCGGAGCGGTCTATGTATAGGAGAATAAACAGTGAACAGTAGTGTAACCAAGCAACCGCTGATCAGCGTGATCGTGCCGGTGTACAATATCATACCGTATCTGCCCCGCTGCGTGGAAAGCCTGCGGACACAGACTTACGAAAATCTGGAGATCCTGCTGATCGATGACGGTTCCACGGATGAGACACCGGCATTATGTGACCGGCTGGCAACGGAGGATGAGAGAATCCGCGTCTTCCATAAAAAGAACGGCGGGCCTTCTTCCGCCCGGAATTTCGGATTACAGCAGGCCGGGGGAGAATATGTGGGCTTTGTGGACAGCGATGACTACGTGGATGCGGATATGTATGAGCGGCTGTACGGGGCAATCGAAAAGACCGGAATGCCCGTAGCGCAGGTCGGCAGAGATGAAATCGACAAAGACGGCAATATTTTACCGAATATCTGCGAGCCGGTGGCAACGGAACAGGTGATCCCGGCAGAAGGTTTTCTGAAGGAACTTCTGATGCACCGCGGAGACTGCTCCTTCTGTACCAAGCTTTTGCGGAAGGACCTGTTTACCATAGAACAATTTCCGGTGGGGGCACTGAATGAAGATTTTCATTTATTAGTAAAAATGCTGACCCGGGAGGAAAGTGCAGTTCCGGGGATTGCATGCATTCCCGGACAGGCATATCATGTATTTTATCGTCCGGACAGCAATACCAGAGACAAGAACCGGTTCTCCAGAGTATTCGCCGACAATATCGACAATGCGGACATGGTGCTTGCACTGGTGGATAAAAAATATCCGGAGCTGTCGGAAATCGCATTCCGGTTCGGGATCTTCCAGCGGCTGGATTATCTGCTGCACATCCCTATCGCCCAGATGACCGGGGACAACGCATTCTACCGCAGGGTGGTGCGTGACTTGCGTCACGGCTGGTGGAGAGCCATGAAAAATCCCTGGCTTACCAAAAAGAACAAGTGTTATCATACACTGTTTGCCATTGCACCGAAGGGAATCCGGGTACTGCATAAGAAACTGAAGCACATAGAGTGATGCCCGACGTAGAGGCAGGATAGAACGGGCAACACAGCAACCATAGAATAAGGAATGAGTCACGTTACATGAAGAGAAAATTGGCATTTCTGGGAGCAATTCTCCTGGCGGCATTTATATTCACCTACGAGGGAAATACCTATCAGACGCATGCATTGGATGAAGAAGATCAGGCATGGATCGAAGAAGCACGAGGGGCTTTGCAGAATATCGTAGAAGACCGGGAAGTCATGGCACTGGTCTATCTGTGCGATGATCTGACGATCCGTGCGGAAGCGTCGGAAGACAGCACAAAAGTGGTCACCGTGCCCAGTGGACAGATGGTGGAGATCCGGGATGTGACGGTGGATGAAGACTATCAGGTCTGGGAAAAAGTATCCGCCGAGGTAAAGGGCAAGGTCTACGAGGGATATATCCCCCGGGATTATCTGGCATGCTCGGATGAACGTTTTCTGGAATGGGAAGAACTGTACGGCATGAATCCCGGGGCGGCGGTTATGCTGGCAGAGGAAAATGCCACCGGTGTCTATGCGGACATCGAGCAGTTCCCGGAGAGCTACCGGCCGGCATTGCAGGCTTTGAAACAGAAACATCCCAACTGGACCTTTGTACGACAGAATACCGGACTGGATTTCCAGACCGCAGTCAACAACGAACTGCAGGGTGGAAAAAGTCTGGTTTATAAGAGTTACGGGGATTATTGCAAGGAAGGACAGCACAGCCCCAACTGGTATTTCGCTTCGGAAGATGTACTGAAATTATACATGGACCCCAGAAATTCCCTGCAGGAGAATGCCATTTTCCAGTTTGAACAGCTGACCTACAACGCAAGCTATCATACGGAAGAAGCGGTAAAGAATTTCCTCGAGGGAACTTTCATGAACAGCAGTCAGAACGCACCGGAGACCTCAATGAAATTCTACCATATTTTCTGGTCCATCGGTGCGGAGGAGAACCGGCAGGTCAGCCCGTTCCATCTGGCAGCCAGAGTACTGCAGGAGCAGGGAGAGGGGACATCCCCGCTGATCTCCGGCACCTATCCCGGTTATGAACATTATTACAATTATTTCAATGTGGGAGCTTCCGGCAGTACCAATGAAGAAGTGATCCGCAATGGATTGAATTATGCCAAAGATCATGACTGGCATGGAGCCTACTACTCGATCCTTGGAGGAGCGGAAGTAATCTCCGCAAGCTACATACGTAAGGGCCAGGATACCCTGTATTTACAGAAATTCAATGTATCCCCCACTGCCAGCAATCCGGTATATACCCATCAGTATATGCAGAACATCTCAGCACCCACCAGTGAGGCACTGAGCATGAAGAAACTGTATGAAAGTGCGGGAGCGCTGGAGAATACCTTTGTCTTCAAGATTCCGGTCTATGAAAATATGCCGGCCAGCCCCTGCCCGATGCCGACTTCCTCTACCAATGTGGTATTGCAGGTACCGTCGGGTTACGATGCTTCCACGATCTACGTGGACGGTATTGCCTATACACCACAGGTGCGGAATAACCGCCGTATCGTCAAACTGCCGAACGGAAATGCCCAGTCGGCGGTCGTGTACCGGTATAATGAGAACGGAGCGCCCATCGGCATGTATGTCTGGACCCTGGAATATCGTAACAATGCCTATGTGGCCACAGAACAGCCGGGACTTACGGATCTGCTGACCTATCACGGATTTTCCATCCGGATTACCGGAAAAGCGGGAATCCGCTTCAAGACCGGCATCAGTACGGACCTCAGAGCGCAACTGCTGGGAAATGGTGTGAACGGTTATCATCTGAAGGAATACGGAACATTGGTCATGAACAATGCCAACCGGACAAGCTATCCCATGATCAAAGGCGGCGAAAAAGTCATCAGCGGACTGGCTTACGGTACGAATGCCAACGGCACCCATCAGGACAGTATTTATGAGACCGTGAGTGGCAGATACCGGTTCACTTCCGTACTGGTCGGCCTTCCGGCAAACCAGTATAAGGTGGAATATGCATTCCGCGGATACATCATCCTGAACAAGGATGGCAAGGACATTACCATCTACGGTCCGGTGCAGGCCCGCAGCATCTACGCTCTGGCACAACAGGTACTGAATATGGGAACCTATGCACAGGGCTCGGAGGCGGATGCTTTCCTGCGAAAACTGATCAGTGATGCACAATAGTTAAGAATGAAAAACAGATAGGACAAAAAGATGAAAAGAAAAGCAACAAGATTTCTGGCACTGGCCATGAGCGCTGTTCTGGTAACATCCCTGACGGCCTGCGGAGATGGCAGTGATGAAAATGCGAAGGATGCCGTGACTCCCGTAGAGGCACAGCCGATGCTCTCAGAGCTGGAGCTGGAGATTCTCAATCTGGAGACAAAATATAATAAAGGAGAGTTTACCCAGGAGGATTATCTGTCATTGGCCGATGCCTACAACAGAGCGGGATACATCCGCAAACAGCGGGATATGCTGGAACAGGATTACCGGCTCTATGCGGATGAGGAAGCATTTGCTGCTCTACAGGAGATCAGCGTGAATCTGGAGGAAGAGACAGAGGGGATCCGCAGCCGTGCACAGGAAATGCAAAATGATCTGGAGCTGACCGAGTATCTGAGTGAGAGCGTGAATCTCATCGACAGCGAGGACTGGTTCACCACCATGATGCCCAAACTGAAAGAAGGACAGCGAAACTACTATCTGGAAAGAGACAGTCAGCCTCTGCTCTATGTACAGACCGGCTATACGGAAGAGGGACAATGCTTCTCCAGGGTGTGGTATACCGGAAACGACACGAAACGATTCCTGAGCCAGGAGGGTGCAACGATCCGGCTGGTAACAGTGACAGCGGCCGGTGCGGACGAGAACATCGCGGATCCGGCAGAAACTGAGAATCCCGATGCCACACAGGAAACGGGAACCACAGAAGCCAGAGCCCGGGAAAATACAACGACAGAGATTTCGGATACAACAGCGCCTCTGGCAGACACACCGGAAACCATGAAGGACTGGAATGGTACCTTCGAAGCCTGGAGCGTGGACAGCGCTACCGGAAGCATTACCCATGAACAGGGAACCATGCAGGGCGGTGTGCTCGCCGGAGACTATACCTGTGATGTCCATACCGGAGAAGGTGCGCTGGATGTCTATTCCCTCTGGAGCAACCGGGAGGGTATGGAATATATCACTTACACGGGAAGTTTTGATTCCGAAGGAAAGATCCTGACAGAGCAGCCCTCCGAAGAAATCAAGAAAAAACTGCTGGAGGGAACAGATTATACGGATCTGATCCTCTATGCCTATGATGCTACCGGTGAGAACTGCCTGTGGCAGGGAATCGGCGGGGATATTACCGCAGAGGAGTATCGTTTTTGCGGGGAAATGATAGGACTGGAGACCCGTCCGGAATACACGTCCTATGAGGTGACAGAAGATATGACAGCAGAGGACAATGCAAATACAGCAGAGGGAACCGGTGCCGCCACGGACGGCGGAGAGAAAGGCAACGCAGCGGACAACACCACGGGTGCCATAGACAGTGATACCCCGCAGATCCGTATTTTTGACGGAGAAGTACAATGGTTTGACGGAAAATACTGGGTCAGCGCCGGTGCGGTCAGAGAAATGGCAAAACAGGATCCTTTTGCGGCTTATGAAGAAAACCATGATACCACTGCATCCGGAAGCATCACAGGAAGCATTACCGGCAAAATCACCGGCAGTGCAGATGGCAACAGTACAGCCGGTAACGATGGGCAGACGATCACCGGCAGCGGAACCGTGTCGGGAGACAAGACCGGTGGAAGTATTCAGAAACCTGCAGCCACCCAGAATCCCGGCACCACGCCAAAGCCAACGACCAAACCTGCTGCGACAAAGCCTGCAGTCACTCCGACCCCTGCGCCCACACCGGCTCCGACCCCGGAACCTGCGCAGGATGATGACGATGACGACGATGATGACAGCGGCAGCAGTGATTCCGGCAGTAGTGATTCTGGCAGCAACGATAGCGGAAGCAGTGACAGCGGCAGTTCCGGTGGAGACAGCGGCGGAAGTGATGTAGATATGGACTGGACACCGGATCTATTGTAAGAAAGGATATTTTATACCAATGAAACTGACAGAACGAAAGAAAATGATATTGATCCACATCGCGTGGATCCTGGCACTGGCGGTGATCCTGTGGCCGCTGTTTACGATCGCAAAATACGATTATCCCTCTGCAGATGACTGGTCTTTCGGAAAATATATGTACCGGGCAATGCAGGCCGGAGAAGGAATCGCCGGTGTATTTCATGCGATATACCAGACATTGGCACAAAATGTGTGGGAAGCCAGATTTTCCATACTGATTCTGTCGGCTTTGCAGCCTGCGGCATTTGGAGAACATTTTTACCGGATCACCCCCTATCTGATGATCGGTTCCGTGATCCTGTCCCAGTTCCTGCTGCTCAGAGAATGCATTGCGGGCCAGGCAAAGGAGAACCGCTGGCTGATCCTGCCCATCGGTATTCCCATGGCAATTCTCCAGGTGCTTTACTGCCCCTATCCGGAGGAAAGCTTTTATTGGTATAACGGTTCGGTGAATTACACTTTTGTGTATAGCTTGTCACTGGTCCTGCTGACACTGTATCTGGAAATTGCGCTTCGCGAGACCGGCAAGGCAAAGCGGGTCGTGCTTACCGTGCTGGCCTGCCTGCTGGCGATTCTGGTGGGTGGCAACAATTTTTCCACCAGCGTATCCACCATGTGCCTGTTGATCTGTCTGCAGATCTTATTCCTGATCTGCCGTAAAGATGCTTTTCGCCGGACCTGGATCGTGACACTGTTAGAGACACTCAGCGTATTGATGTGTGTGACTTCTCCGCTGACAGCCACCAGACTCAACGGCAATTTTGGCGGCAACACAGCCAATTCCCCTTTGATGGCCATCTGGCTGTCCCTGGAGAGAACTTTTCTGAATATTATCAGCTGGACGAATCTGAAGGTCCTGCTGTTACTGGTTCTGCTGATCCCTTTCTTCTGGAAAGCGGTCAGAAAAATGAACTATGAGTTTCGCTTCCCCGGCCTGTTTACTGCGCTGACCTTCGGGGTATATGCCTCCCAGGCTACTGCAACGATCTATGTGGATGGCACCATGGGCGGCGGCAGGCAGGGAGCTATCCTGTGGTATTTTTATGTGTTGTGGATGGTGGCCAATGTACTGTACTGGTGTGGCTGGATCGCAAAGCGGGTTCTGAAAGCGGAAAAGAGTGAAAAGGCAGACCTGTTGGCACAGAAATACCTCCTGCGTTATTTTGCAGTGACGGGGGCACTTCTGGCAGCAGTCGTTCTGTTCGGCAATGTCCAGAGCACCACCAGTTACCGTGCCTACCGCATGTGGAGAAACGGCTGGGCACAGGCCTACGGTGCCGGTTGGGAAGAGCGGATCGCCGTGTTGAAGGACGATTCCGTAAAAAATCCGGTATTTACCCCGTTGAATTATGTGGAACTTATCATGTACACGGATCTGCAGCCCGAGGGCGGCTATGTATGGGTGAACAGTGCGTGTGCGGAGTACTATGGGAAAGAATCCGTGACGGTGGTGGAAGGGGAATAAATAAAAGCTTGTACTTGTAGTCTAAATTGATTAAAATAAAAAGAGTATGCGATAAATTGTTATAGAAGTAGAATTGAGGATTACGACATGGAACTTACAATAAAGGGAAAGACGCTCCACATATGGTCAAAGAAGCGGATATTATATACTATCTGCTTTTTCCTGTTCTGTGTGATTGACCAGAGGACGAAGACGGGATCCGGCCTGGATGGTGTGATAGAGACTTTCCGTGATATGGCGGGAGTACTGATGGCGATTATCATCATGTCTCATTATAAGCGGGAAGAGTTTTTGAAGTATAAAATCCCCTATGCTGTCTGGACAGCAATCGGTCTGGCAACAGGGATTTTATTTGTGTTCTTTGGACAGTCGTTCGCTTATTACATGAATTCACGAGCGATGGTTGGGCTGGATGTGCTGTTATTTGGCTACGTAGTGATTCATACGTTTATCAGTGTACTGATAGAGAAAAAGTATCCTAGGCTGAACAAGGGGACGTTCGGACTTTGGACAGTTATGATGCTTCTGATGATTTTTTCCAGAAGTGATTATGTATGGCCGCTTTGCTACTTTATTATGTTTGGGTGTTTTTATCTTACCGATTTTACGGAAGAGGAGCAGGAGGACTTGTATCAGGGAATCATGAACGGAGTCATCTTGGCTTTTTTTGTGTTCCAGGGATTCTGCTGTGTGTTCCGGCCATATGATCAGGTGAGATACACGGGAATCTATAATAATTGCAATCTGAATGGATTGTTCTATCTTGTTGTGCTGGCAGCAGTATTCGGGAAAATCCTGTATGTAACAAAAGAAAATAAACATAAATTTTGGAGAGCATATTATTGGCTGGGAGCCGGGGCAGTGTACTCGTTCCTGTTTATGACGATTGGCCGGACGGCATGGCTTGTATCCTTTATACTGGGGTTGTTATTTCTGGTGTTTTATCAGAGAGTAAAAAGAAAGTGGCATTATATCCGGAATGGATTATTACTGGTATTATGTGTGTGCATAATGTTTCCGGTGACGTTCGGAATGACGAGATATTTGCCACCGGTGTTCCATCACCCTGTGTGGTTTTGGGGAGAGTGGAGTGAAGAAAAAGTACATTCCTGGGATGCATGGAACTCTGAGAAATATGTAAATGTGGATGAGGTAATTACTACAGCGTTAGGGCGAACTACTGAAATTACAGAAAAGATATTTGGAAGAACTTTTTTTACCCTTAGAGCGTATGCGGCCGAAAATATTGAGATACCCGCATTGAGTTATACAGAAGCAGATAATTCAACATTAATTAGAAAAACAATATATATGCATTATTTGAGGGAATTAAATTTTTGGGGACATACAAGGGAAAATCAAGGATTTCAGATGTTTGCTAACTACTGGATTGGGCATGCACATAACATTTATTTACAGTATGCAACAGATTTTGGACTTTTTGCGGGAGGGCTTTTTGCTATTATGTGTATTTCATCAATAATTTATTTAGTGAAATGCTATATTAATACGGAAAAAATGAGATATGCAGTTGCCCTTTTCCTGTTGGCAGTCCCATTATTATTTGGAATATTAGAATTTTCGTGGGGAAGCGGTTCGATAACGATAATATTGTTGTTTATATGTTGGCGACAAATGATTATTCATAACAGTGAATATAGAAGAAAAGAAAATTGTCAATCATAAGTATTAATGATATAATTTATAGATACTATTTGAGAAAGGCTTTGATATGAAGAATGTTGATATTTTAAAAATCCCAGCAAATAGAATTATTGCATTAATATTGCTGGATATTATGTCTATTGTTGTGGCAGCTTTTACAGCTTTATATATTCGTTTTGACTTTAGTTTTAATGGGATTCCAAGTGAGTATTTGCAAAAATTTGAACGAATTATACCATACAGCATTATTATTACATTAGTTTTTTTTGCTATATGGAAATTATATAAAAGTGTGTGGCGTTATGCGAGTGCTACAGAATTACTTAATATTGTGTTTGCTACTACTTGTGCCTCTGTCGGACAGATAATCATATGCCATTTACTGAATGAAAAAATGCCTAGAAGTTATTATGTATTGTACTGGTTTTTGTTATTTGGAATGACATGCATAATTCGCTTTAGCTATCGCATTCTTCGTTTGATTAATTCTAAGAGGTCAGAATTTTCTGGGAAAAAAGAACGGAATAATGTAATGCTGATAGGTGCAGGAGCAGCTGCAAATGCGATTTTAAAGGAAATTGAAACAAGCAGATATTTGAATTTAAATGCTAAATGTATTATAGATGATAATTCGGGATGCCATGGAAAATTTCTCCGTGGAGTTCCTATTGTGGGTGGAAGAAACAAGATTATAGATGCTGTAGGTGAATATGGTATTGATGAAATTATTTTTGCAATCCCTTCTGCCAGTACGCGTGTTAGAAAAGAAATATTAGATATTTGTAAGGAAACCGGATGCAAAATGCGTACTTTACCGGGAATGTATCAATTAATTAATGGAGATGTATCCATCGCAAAACTGAAGGAAGTAGAAATTGAGGATTTGTTGGGAAGAGATCCTATTAAAATTAATACTGAGGAAGTTCTTGGATATGTAAAGGATAAAACTGTTCTTGTAACAGGTGGAGGTGGCTCTATTGGAAGCGAATTATGTAGACAAATTGCAGCACACCAACCGCAACAGTTGATCATTGTGGATATATATGAAAACAATGCTTATGATATCCAACAGGAATTGATACGTAAGTATCCAAAACTAGATTTAGTAGTCTTAATTGCATCCGTGCGCAACAAAGAGCGGATAGATTCAATTTTTGAAAAGTATCGTCCGAATATTGTATATCATGCGGCAGCACATAAACATGTCCCTCTTATGGAGGTTAGCCCTAATGAAGCAATTAAGAACAACGTGTTTGGAACCTATCGTACAGCACAGGCGGCGGACAAGTATGGCACGGAAAAATTTGTATTGATTTCTACGGATAAGGCGGTAAATCCTACGAATGTTATGGGAGCATCCAAGAGAATGTGCGAGATGGTCATTCAGATGATGAATCGTCAGTCGAAGACTAATTTTGTTGCAGTTCGTTTTGGAAATGTATTAGGTAGTAACGGAAGCGTAATCCCTCTGTTTAAAAAACAGATTGCAGAAGGCGGCCCGGTTACGGTTACAGACCCGAACATTATTCGATACTTTATGACCATTCCAGAAGCAGTATCTTTGGTGTTACAGGCAGGGGCTTATGCTCATGGGGGAGAAATCTTTGTATTGGATATGGGAGAACCGGTAAAAATTGTGGATCTTGCAACGAACTTGATTAAATTGTCTGGATATAAGCCCGGAGAAGATATTGAAATTAAATTTACCGGGTTACGCCCTGGAGAGAAGATGTACGAAGAACTTCTCATGAGTGAAGAGGGGCTGAAAAAGACTGCTAATAAAATGATTTATATTGGAAAACCGATTGATTTTGACGATGATGTTTTCAAAAAACAATTGGATAAGATTTACAGAGATGCATATGATGAATCAGATAAGATTCGGGAAGACATTAAAGAAATGGTACCGACATATCAGGTTGTAAAATAGAGGAATACTATGAATAAGACAACAAAAAAGGTATTATATGGTGTGGCAATATTTACTGGGATGGCTGTAGCTGGGGTGAAAATTGCATCAACAATGCAGAAAAAGCAATGCAGAAATGATGAAAAGAATCCGTTTGAAGGTAAGCGGGTAATCTTTGTTAAAAATGAAGAGGATCTTGAAAATGCAGATGGAGTAAGAGGACATTTGGAATTGGTGGGAAATTCAAAGTATACGCCTTCTGTTTATGACAAATATGTAAAGAGATGTTTCGATATTGTGTTATCATTGGGCGGTATTGTAGCCTTATCCCCGGTTTTACTGGGAATTGCAGTTGCTATTAAGGTTGATGATCCGGGTCCGGTGTTTTTTACACAAAAAAGATTAGGACAAAATAAGAAATATTTCAGAGTATATAAGTTCCGCAGTATGAAAATGTCCACCCCACACGATACCCCCACTCATATGTTGGAAAATCCTGAGCAGTATATTACCAAAGTAGGAAAGTTTTTACGTGCACATTCTTTGGATGAACTTCCTCAGCTGTTTAATGTATTAGATGGTTCGTTGTCTTTAGTAGGTCCGAGACCCGGATTGTGGAATCAGGATGTGCTTACAGCGGAAAGAGATAAGTATGGGGTTAATGAATATAAACCTGGTATTACAGGTTGGGCACAGATTAATGGTCGAGATTCTATTTCTATCGAAAAAAAGTGTGAATTGGACGGATATGGGGTTCATCACAGTTCATTGATGTTTGACTTAAAATGTCTGCTTGGGACAGTAGTAAAAGTAGGGCATGATGATACTGTTGTAGAAGGTGGAACGGGCACAATGTCGAAAATATACCGCAACTATACAGAAGGTAAGAGCCGAGAAGAAATTATTGGAAATATTGGATTTGGTAAAAGAGTAGAGGTTGATAAAACACAAAAGAAAAAAGTGTTGATTACCGGCGCGGGATCCTACATCGGACGGGCTTTTATTGAGTATGCACAAAAATATTATCCGAACAATTTCCAAATAGAAGAATTGGATATGTTGAGAGATACATGGAGAACATATGATTTCTCTCAATATGATATTATTTATCATGTGGCAGGAATAGCGCATGCTGATGTTGGCAATGTATCAGAGGAGACAAAGGAAAAATATTATACGGTAAATACAGACCTTGCGGTAGAAGTTGCAAAAAAGGCAAAGAACGAGAACGTAAAAGAATTTATCTTTATGTCATCTATGATCGTGTATGGAGAATCTGCTCCATATGGAGAAAAGAAAGTAATAGTAGAGCATACAGTTCCGCTACCGGCTAATTTCTATGGAGACAGCAAACTACAGGCAGATGTGGCAGTGAGAGAATTGGCAGACGATGCTTTTAAAGTAATAGTACTTCGACCGCCAATGATCTATGGTAAGGGAAGTAAAGGTAACTATCCAATATTGGCTAAGCTTGCAAAAAAGCTACCTTTATTTCCAAAAGTGAAAAATGAAAGATCTATGTTATATATTGAGAATTTGTGCGAGTGTTTATGCCAGATAATGTTAGTGAAGGAGATAGAGCAGGATGCAACGGTTTTGATTCCACAGAATGCGGAATGGACTAATACCTCTAAAATGGTCAAGAAAATATCAGAAGCAAATGGGAGAAATATAGCAATGGTTAAAGCTATGTGGCCTATACTTGTTTTAGCGGGAAAAGTGCCGGGTAAAATAAGTTCTCTGATTAATAAAGCATTTGGAAATAATTGTTATGCGCTTGCAATGTCTGAATATGAAGGCATATGTTATCAGATTATTTCGGTAGATAAAAGCATTGAGAGAACCGAGGGGAGAGATAATCATTAAAATTAGTAGCGTTTGTATAATTAATTGTTTTGACACATATGAGCATAGGGTGGATTTACTTTATGACTATTTTAAAGAAAAAGGGATGAAAGTTCAGGTATTTACATCTAACTATAGACATTTTGAGAAATGCAGAAGAACAGATAAGAAAGAGGATTATAGATTTGTTGATGCTATTCCTTATAAAAAAAATTTGTCTTATAGCAGAGTGAAATCACATGTCATTCTTTCAAAAAATATATATGAGCAGATTAGTAAGGAAAAAGTTGATTTACTTTGGATTTTAGTTCCGCCTAATAGTTTTGTAAAGGATGCTGCAAAATATAAAAAAAATCATCCCAAAGTAAAAATAATCTTTGATTTAATAGATATGTGGCCAGAGACAATGCCCATATCTAAATTCAAAAATTTACCTCCGTTTATATATTGGAAATCATTAAGAGATAAACATTTAAATGTTGCAGATAGCATAGTTACCGAATGCGATTTGTATAAGCAGAAGCTTCCAACAACAGTTGATTTTTCGACAGTATATACGCTCTATTTAGCACGCAAAATAAAAGAAAGCAAAATTGAATTAAATACACCTAACGACAGAATTAATTTTTGCTATTTGGGATCAATTAATAATATTATTGATATTGACGAAATTGCAAGGATAATCTCAGAAGTGACCAATGTCAAAGCTACAACTATACATATTGTTGGGGATGGTGAAAAAAGGGAACAGTTGATTGAAACGTGCAAGCTTGCAGGTGCACAGGTAATTTTTCACGGGAAAATTTACGATGCCTCTGAAAAGCAAAAAATATTTAACCAATGCCATTATGGATTGAACATCATGAAGCAATCCGTAGTGGTAGGGTTAACCATGAAAAGCATTGACTATTTTGAAGGAGGACTTCCGATAATCAATAATATTCATGGTGATACGTGGGAAATAGTTCTTCGAGAAAAAATAGGATATAATATTGATAAGGAAAAAAATTGTAAGGATATAATTAAGTATGAAGCAAAGATGAGAGAAAGAGTTAGAAAGGTGTATGAGAGAGAATTCGGTATTGATACGTTTAGAAAGAAAGTGCAATGCATTTTAGACGAAATTTAACTTACAAATATAATTAGAATAAAAAAGAAAGGGAGAAATATATGCTAGTGTCTCCAATTCCGTCTGTGAATAGAATATTATTTCCCAAAAGTAAAAATAATTTATACTGGAAAAATTGTGTTTTTACATCAAGATCAGGAGTATCAGTAAGACTTATTATTGATGCATATAGAGAGGTATTAAAGAAAGACAAAATAAATATAAGTATTCCCAGCTATTTTTGCGCAGAAACTGAAGCAGAATTTTCCGATTCAAATGTAAATATTTTAAGATACCCTTTGTTAGATGATTTTGAACCTGATTGGAAGTACATTAAGGAAAACAATCAGTTTAAGGAAAATGATATTTTTGTTTTTGTACATTTTTTTGGGGAATATCATGATATAAATCGAGCAAGAACATTTTGTGATAATAATAATTGTATACTTATTGAAGATTGTGCTCATGTACTATATAAATACGGTAAAATGGCACAGAAGGGGGATTTTGTATTATTTAGTCCACATAAATTGTTAGGACTAATGGATGGAGCTGTAATTCTATGTAATAACAGTGAAAAAAATGAAAGAATATATAAAGTTGTACAGCAAAAGTCTTATGTCTCAAAAAAAACTTTTGAAACAGTTAAATGGAGACTTAAAAAGATAGTTCAGAAGATAATTCGCAGAAGTAGAAAAACGAATTATTGTTATCAGGAGCATTATCTTGAGACCCGGGATAGAACATCTAATATTGCAATTTCCACTATATCATATAATATCATAAAAAGTATTGATGAAGAGGAATTAAAGAAAATAGCATACCGGCGTAGAGAAAATCTTAAATTAATGAATTATGTAATAAAGGAAGTTTGTCCAGACATCTGTGAGATTATTTCTGAAGAAAATGAAAGTCCTTTCTTTGCGGTATATTCGCTGGAAAAAGTTGAGAATAAAGAAGCGGTAATATCTCAAATAAAGGGTAAGGGAATTGAGGTATTGTTCTGGCCTTCTTTATCGCCGATTGTTGCTAATGGGGATCAATTCGAGACCACTAGAAAATATTCTAAGAACCTTTTTATGATACCTATTCATCAGGATATAAAAATGGAGGATATAGCGAAATATGCAAAGAAAGATAAAAAATCCTCTAATAGTATGATGGTGAAAAAAATAGGCTGCGAACAGGAAGAAAGAAAAAAATGGAATGATATACTCGCTCAGTCTGAATTAAGTAACATAACACAAGATTGGGGTTATGCTGAAGCAAAGAGCAAGGCTGAAGGATGGGGCGTTGACAGGTTCTTTATCTGTAAAGACCAAAATGTTATAGGCGTTGTTCAGATTTTAAGAAAAAAAGTATTAGGTGTAACAGTAGCAGTCAGAATAAATAAGGGCCCGGTTTTTGTTAAAGAAGAGAATCAATTGGAAAATGAACTTCAAATAGTAGATATGGTTAGGAAAAGATACTACAAGCTTTTGCCAATTGTGTGGGATCCATATTCAACTATGAGCAATAGTAATTTTATAAAAATGATTCAAAATGGTTGGAAAGTGATAGATATATATGGTTTTCCTTCAGGAACTGTAGATTTGCTGAAAGCAGAAAATGAAATCCGTGCGGCGTTAAATAGTAAATGGCGGAACCAACTAAAAATGGCTGAAAAATCTGGCTATAGCATAGAAAAAGAAGAAATAGATTTTGAAAAATTCATTCAATGTTATAGGAAAGAACAGGAAGACAAAAAATTTGAGGGCGTAAATGAAAGATTGTTAAGGGAGATAAATGAATTGTCTTCTCAACCATTAAGATTTTTCTACGTTAAAAATAAGTTGGGAGAAGTAATTGCTTTTGACATTTTCTATCGACATGAAAAGGCAGCAACCTATTACATTGGCTGGAATAATGAAGAAGGAAGAAAAGCCTGCCTAAACAATCTATTATTATATCATGCTGCTATTGAACTAAAGAAGGAAGGCGTAGAAATATTGGATTTAGGAGGAATTGAGTATATCCATACAGAAAGTATTGCAAAATTTAAAGATGGAATGAACCCTAAGCACTTCAGACAAATGGGTGAGTTTGTAAAAATATAGGAGCCGCATAATGAAACGTGTATATTTAACGATGATATATATAACATTGGGATTAAATGTTTTATTGCCGTGGATTTTTTGCAAGATAAAGGGATTTCAATATATATATTGGCCGGTAGATGAAAAATATTTGGATATAGCAGTAGTATTTTTGATATTAATTTTGCTAATAACGATAGTAATCGTAGAATTATCTAGATACGGTGGCTCAAAGATAGAATTTTCTGAATTGGATAATTCCTTTTTATTGGGAAATGGGGTTACTCTGCTGTTCTGGTTCTCAATAATTTTAAACTTAATTAATATTGTTGTAACAGGAGGATTTAGAGGGATTATAGTGGGAGCTGCTAATTCAACAATTATTGCCTATCTCCAATTCTTTTTGGACAGCCGATTGTTATATTTTGCAGTACTTCTCAAAGCGTATAAAAGGCAAAAGATAGAAGAAATATGTATCTATTCTTTTGCATATGTTGCTGTATCCTTTATGTATTCATCAAGATCAGGAATATTTTGGATGGTATTTTACAATATGGTTTTACTATATGCTTTAAAGCTCTCTAAAAGATTTGTTCAAAAAATCATGTTACTCATGGTAGTGCCGATAATGCTTGCACCAGTGTTGTATATGTTAGCAACAGCAAGTCGAAGTGATGCAAATTTGAGTATAGAAGGCATGATCAATCAAATCGTAGGAAGAGTTTCATATTTAGAAATTAGTGCAATAGAAATAGAACAGGCTAAAACAGGGGACTATGTCGCAGATGTATTTAATGAAAAATACGGGATGGAAAACCAAGCAAAACAAATTGTAAATATGCTTGTTCCCGGAAGTGTTTTCCAAGATGACGTTCAGCCTAATCAATATTGGAGAGCTATTTTTGCCGGTTGGACAAAAGAGGCAGCAAAGGAACATTATACATCGATGTATTTTGTATTACCGGTTTATTTATATGTAAAATATGGTTTAATGGTTGCTGTTATATTATATGCAACGATTATATACAGCTTATTTAGGATAACATGTAAAATGAAGAATAATGCATTTGCTTTATTCGTTGCAAGCTATTTCTTCTATTCATTATTTCAATTCTTTGATTGGGTATATCATGCTCAGGATATATACGCATTTCTTTTAACTGTTATAAGCATTAAAGTGATGGAAATGTTAGTCGGAAAATATAAGATAAAAATAGGAGCGAGAAAAATATTTTATGATGAAATATAGTGTATCCGTGATTATTCCAATGTATAATGCGGAGAGTACCATAGAACAAGTAATTGATTCGGTCCTGGAGCAAACGGCAGTAGAGAGAGTGAAAGAAATCATTATAGTTAATGATGGATCGAGGGATTGCTCAGAACAAAAAGTTCTAGATAAAATAAAAGAAGTAAAAAACATTCCTATAATATATAGATATCAGGAGAATAGAGGAGTGTCATCTGCCAGAAATGAAGGGATGAGAATAGCAAGGGGAGAACTAATTGCACTATTGGATTCGGACGACCTGTGGCACGCAGATAAATTGGAAAGGCAGTTAGAAATATTTGACCATTATCCGGAGGTTTGCTTTTTGGGAACCGGTTATATGGATAAGCCTTTCAGAAGAAAAGGTCGAACTATTACAACCTTATATAAAGCGGATTTGTGGGATATTTTTTGGAGCTTTTTCCCTGTTACGCCGTCAGTCATGTTTAAGCGAGAAGCAATAGAGAAAGTGGGATATTTTGACGAGAATCAAAAGTACTGTGAGGATATAAATTATTATATCCGATTTGCAGTACATTTTAATTATTATTATTTGCCAGATAAACTTGTAGACATTGATATTGGGAAAAAATATCGAGGGGAAAAAGGCTTGACATCTAACCTTAGAGGTATGCATGAGGGAGAGATGAAAAACTTAAAGGAAATGTATGAAAAAAGGTATGTAAATGTTGGATTTTATTTGCTTTTTTACATTTTTATGAATATGAAATATTTTAGAAGACGAATAAAACATACTATAACACAATATATGAAAAAATAATTGGGGCGGATAAAAATAATGACTAACAGCAAAGTATCAAGAGTTATTTTGTCCTTTGACGATGGAAGAAAAGACAATATAGATGTAGCAGAAAAAGTATTAAAAAAATACGAGCTTAATGCGACATTTAATATCACCACGGGATATGTTGATGATACAATAAGAGAAAGTGAAAGGCCTTGTAGAAATCCGGCATTGACAATAAACGATGTTATGGAATTGAACAAAAATGAGTTATTTGAAATAGCAGGTCATGGGCAAAATCATTTGAATGATGTAGAGGATTGGCAGGAAGGAATAGAGAAATTAAAGCAATGGTTAGGAGAACATTGGGGTGAACAAGGGATTGGAGTAGCCAGTCCTCACTGCGGTATTACTGAGCAAAGCATTATGGAAAAAAGTGAAATAATCAAATCAAATAATATTGCCTATGTTCGTATCGGATTAAAAAATCAAAATAGTGTGATTCAGAAAATAGTTTCTAAACTTGCTATTTTAACGCATAGTAATGTAATGTTTTATGCATCTATTAAGAAATCGTTGCAGGTTGTTGGGACGAGCATGTGCGTATATTCAATTCCAGTATTGCATAATCTTACCGTCGAACAAATTAAATATGCAATTATGAAAGCAGAGACTCAAAAACTCGATTGTGTTTTTATGTTTCACAGTATAGTTTTATCAAAAGACCAATATTATAGTGATTTATGGTCATGGGATGCTGAAAAATTTGACGAACTGTGTAAATGGCTAAAAAGAGAACAAAGTGACAAAAAAATTCAAGTTGTAACAACTATTGAGATGTTCAAATAAATATAAGAGGAAAATAAAATGGAGCATTTTTTTTCGGTAATAACATCAGTATACAATGGGGAAAAATATATTCAAAAAGCAATAGAATCAGTTGTTTGCCAGACAGAAAAGGACTTTGAATATATTATTGTAGATAATGGTTCCACAGACAGTACATCAGATATAATAAAAGAATTACAGAAAAAATATGATAAATTTGATATAAAGATTATTACTTTGAAAAAAAATAAGGGAATTAGCGGAGGAAGAAATACCGGTATTTTTGCAGCTACGGGAGAATATGTATGCTTTTTGGATGCTGATGATTATTGGAGAGATGATAAGTTGAGCATCGTAAAGAATGTTTTAAAAGAAAAGGAAAGTATTAATGTATGTTGTCATTGGGAGTACCATATCAAAGGAGAGAGTAAAGAGATTGGAAAGTATAGGAACGTTGACAATCAAGATCCTTATAAAGACTTGTTATTAAAAGGAAATTGTCTTTCTACCTCCGCGGTAGCAGTTGAGCGTAACTTGATTAATAGTATTGGAGGGTTTGATGAAAAATTGACCTCAGGAGAAGAAGACTATGATTGCTGGCTGAGACTTGCAAGGCAGGGAGCAAAGTTTTATATGATACAAGAACCATTAGGATTCTGGGTCATTAGAGAAAATAGTGTGTCGGCAAAACATATAAAACATACAGAAGCAGTGATTGAAGTAGTAAAGGAGCATTTGAACAATCTGGATTATGTGGGACTAAGCAAAGAAACGATTGAAAAGAAAAATAATAAGATAATAGCAAGGTATTGGTTTGCATGTGGCAGGATGCTTTCCATGGCAGGAAAACGTAGAGAGGGTAATAAGGTTTATAAAAAAGCATTAACCATATCGCCCTTTTATATCAAGGCAATCGTAGGGATTCTTTTTAATATTTTACATATATAAATATTTAACATAAGCAGTTTAACAGTAAATAGGGAGAGATAGAATGAAAACAGTAATTTTAGCAGGTGGATTTGGAACACGTATTTCGGAGGAATCACAATTTAGGCCTAAACCTATGCTTGAAATTGGTGAAATGCCTATTCTATGGCATATTATGAAAGAATATTCACACTATGGATTTAATGATTTTATTATTTGTGCTGGATATAAACAACATGTTATAAAAGAGTGGTTTGCGGATTATTTTTTACATACCTCGGATGTGACATTCGACTATACTAGCGGGAAAAATGATATTATTATTCATAATAAAAGAGTAGAACCGTGGAAAGTAACAGTTGTAGATACTGGTTTGAACACCATGACCGGAGGGAGAATTAAAAGAATAAAAGAGTATGTAGGCGAAGAACCATTTATGCTTACTTATGGTGATGCAGTTGGTAATATAGATATAAATGAGTTGTTGAAATTTCATTTACAGAATGGGAAAATAGGGACAATATCCGTATACAATTTCGGACAGAACAAAGGCGTTTTAGATGTGAACCCAGATGGAAAGGTAAATGCTTTTCGTGAAAAATCCGATTTGGACGGAGATATGATCAATATTGGATTTATGGTTATGAACCCTGAAATATTTGATCGTATAGAGGGAGATGAAACTGTATTTGAGCAAGAACCTTTGAATAGTCTGGTTAGAGATGGAAATTTGGTGGCATATACACATAGGGGATATTGGCAGTGTATGGATACCTTAAGAGAAAAACAACAATTGGAAAAATTATGGGCATCGGGAAATGCACCATGGAAAGTGTGGGCAGATTGAATAATGAATTTGACATTTCCTTTTATAAAGGGAAAAAAGTGCTTATTACAGGACATACTGGATTTAAAGGAGCCTGGTTATGTAAAATGCTCTCACTTGCAGGAGCAAAGGTAACGGGATATGCATTAGAACCCCCAACGACACCTTCATTATTTGAAATTGCAGAAATAGCAAAAGATGTCGACTCAATAATAGGAGATATCCGAGATTATGCACATTTAAAAAATGTATTTGATGGTGTACAACCGGAAATAGTATTACATTTAGCAGCGCAACCAATCGTGAGAGAAGGATATAAAAATCCTGCATATACTTATGAAACAAATGTTATGGGAACGGTTAATGTTTTGGAATGTGTTAGAAATAGTAGTAGTGTAAAATCCGTTTTAAATGTAACAACTGATAAAGTATATTTGAATAAAGAATGGGAGTGGGGATATCGCGAAAATGAGGAACTTGATGGTTATGATCCCTACTCCAATTCGAAATCATGCTCAGAGCTTGTGACACATAGCTATAAAAGAAGTTTTTTCAGTGATGGTAAAGTGGCTATTTCTACTGCCCGGGCAGGTAACGTAATAGGCGGGGGAGATTTTGCAGAGGACCGGATTGTACCGGATTGTATACGTGCTGTAAATGAAAAAAGAACGATTATGGTGAGAAATCCTTTTTCTACAAGACCTTATCAGCATGTATTGGAGCCGTTATACGCATATTTACTGATTGCGGCAAAACAATATGAAGATGTTAATTTAGCAGGATATTATAATATCGGACCGGATGAACAGGATTGTTACAAGACAGGGGAACTTGTTGATGTATTCGTAAAACATTGGGGGGAAGGGGTTCAATGGGAAAACTGTTATGACGGTGGACCTCATGAGGCTAACTTCTTAAAATTGGATTGCTCAAAAGCAAAAAGCGTATTTAGCTGGGCTCCACGGTGGAATATTGATAAGGCAATAGAAAAAGTAGTGGAATGGAGTAAATGTTGGAAAGAAAATGGCGATATAAGAGCCTGCATGGATTCTGAAATAATGGAATTCTTGAATGACGGAAGGGAAAAATATGAGAAAAGTAGTTGTTACAGGCGCTAATGGCTTTATTGGAAGTACGCTGATCAGAAAGATGATTGATCATCACATACAGGTCATTGCCATTGATATGACATTTTCACCATCTAAATTGCCTGAAAGTGAGTATATAAAAAAATATTCTTTAAGTCTGAGCGAAATTGATAAACTTAGAGAGCTTTTAGAAAAAAATGACTATGATACGTTTTACCATTTTGCCTGGCGTGGCGTAAACGGTAAGGAGAAGGCGGATCCTTCTGTACAGATTGAAAACATAGACATGACTCTAAATTGTGCCAAATTAGCATATGAGAGTGGATGCAAAAAATTTTTATGTGCAGGAACAATTGCTGAACAAGCAATAAGCAGTTTGGATAGCTTAATTAAGACTAATGGTGGAATGATGTACGGAGTGGCTAAGCACTGCACACAACTGATGCTGGAAACTTATTGTAAGAATGTTGGCCTTAATTATGTATGGATGCAATTTTCCAATATCTATGGACCTCAAAACAAAACAGGAAATTTGGTTAGCTATACGTTGGAAGAAATACTTAATAATAGAGAAGCTACCTTTGGCCCGGCACTGCAAATCTATGATTTTATCTATATAGATGATTTGATTAATGCAGTTTACAGATTAGGAGAAAATGAAACAGGGGCTGATAATTATTTTATTGGATCAGGAAGTCCTAAAATATTAAAAGATTATTTGTATCAGATAGGAACTATTTGCGGAAAAAGTGAATTAATAAAGATAGGTCTCAGACCTGATGATGGAATAAAGTATTCTGCAGAAATGTTTGATAATTCCAAATTAATCAGTGATATTGGAGAGTATGTCTCGGTGACTTTTGAGGAAGGAATAAAACGAACACTGGATAATTTTTGAAAGGAGAGTCGGAATGGTACAAAAATTTGATTTTCAAGAGTTGGATTTACAGGGAGCATATATAATTACTCCGTTTTGTGCAACGGATAATAGAGGAGCATTTATTAAAGACTATAATATAGATACGTTTAAAGACAACGGAATAAATCATGATCTGAAAGAGGTATTTTATACAATATCTAAGAAAGGGGTTATTCGAGCCATACATTTCCAATTGATAAAACAACAGGCTAAACTTGTACGTTGCATATCGGGACATGTATATGACGTAATTGTTGATCTGCGACCGGAATCACCTACTTTTGGACAATGGAGGGGGGTTCATCTGACAGGAGAAAATACTAAGTGTGTATTAGTGCCGGAACGTTTTGGACATGGCTACCTCGTTGTTGAAGATTCCATTGTGAGTTACAAGTGTGCTGAAGTATTTTATGGAGAAGGAGATTCGGGTATTATGTATAATGATCCGGAACTTGCTGTTGAATGGCCGTATGATTTAATAGGTGGCTCAGACAAGCTTATAATGAGCGATAAGGATAAGAAATTAATGAGTTTCTCGGATTATAGACATTTGCGCAATATATAAAGAAAAGTATAAAGGGACGTATAAATGAAACAAGATGATTTCAAGTATAGATATATTGTCAAGGTATTAAGTTCTATCGGAATTGCGGTACTTAATATGATAATACAGTTTGTTTTGCCGCGAGCCTTTAGTATAGAGGAATACGGATATTATACGTATAACTTAAATGTCTTTACATCAATAGTTACTTTGGCTAATTTGTCTGCATCAAATGCTTTTATTGCTAAATATTCAAAAAGAAATCAAGAGATAGGAATGATTTATTTTTATCTTAGCTTCTATGGAATAGTAGCAATAGTGCTTAATGTATCAGTCATTTTTCTTTATGGAATAGGCGCATTTTCTTCGACTTTTGCAGGGCAAACATTAGGAATCGTTATGCTGGGATTGGAAACGGCAATTGTATTGAAACTGCTGACAGATTGCATCTCGATTTATGATGCAGCGGCTATTTCCCGATTCCCTGCAGTACTACAAATTCTTTTAAAAATTATCGTCAGTGGAGCGGTGATTTTTGGTTATCTTTTTGGAAATTTAAATCTAGCACTTTTTTATATAATTCAATTAAGTGTTACGATAGTGATAGTATGTATTTTATTATATGCAATTATAAAAGAGCAGAAAAAGAAATACATAAATTACGAAAAAAAATTTTTTAAAGAATATATAAAGGAATTTTATATCTTTTGCAAGCCACTTGTATTAGCGACCGGAGTTGCCCAGATTACAGTTATTCTTATGAATTGGGCACTCATGAAGTGGTCAGGGACAACAGAACAGGCGCTTTTTGGCGCTGCATGGCAATTGAATACTCTTGTCACATATGTCTTTTCTCCATATGCTGAATTGTCCAAAAGAGAATTTGCTGTTGCCGCAACATCTAAAAATGATTTGAAAAATAAAGTAGAACAAGCATTAAAACTGATGAACTGGATTACTTCATATTTTGCAATATTTATAGCATTTGCATCGGATTGGATTCTAACGATTGTATATGGAAAACAATATTCAGGTGCTAAAAATATTACAATCATAATAATGTTTTATACAGTATATCAAGCATGGGGACAGATAACGGGTGCCTATATGATTGCTACTGAAAAAACAAAGGCGAATGCATATATATCTGTTATAGGTCAGATATTGACGTTGTTATTTGTATTTTTGTTCCAAATTCCAAATTTTATTTGGCCAAATACTTTGGGATCTATAGGTATAGCTTTAAACTATTTATTAGCGAATGTTATAACAACTTATATATCTGTGCTCTTCGTTTGTAAAACTTTAAATATTTCTGCTATGAAAACAATAATACAGCAGTGGTGTGCGATGCTGTTTTGCACTTTGACATCTATAGTAATTGTTTTTGCATTAAATAAAATATATGTGCTGGATACTTTTGGCGCATGCATAGTAAAAACATTGTTTGCAGGAATTATATACACTTGCGCTTTTATAATAATTATATATATTAGACCTACATTGTTGGGAATAAGTAGAGACAGTATGTTGAACGTATTAAGAGGAAGAAAAAAATGAATGTGATGATTTTTTGCGCGAACCCGGTTAACGGTGGGACTGCAAGAATGTTTTATGAAGTTACGGAGGGGTTGGAAAAAATTGCCTCTGAACAATATAAAGTTTATGCTTGTATAGATAAGGACAATGATGTAAATATATATAACAACATTCCGGATTTGTACCGAATGCCCATATTGTCTGCTAGAAAAGTATATCCACATATGTATGGCGGGAAATATATTAAAAGAGTGATTAATAAGCTTAAAAGAACTGTTTGCTATTCGAAAATTAAAAAAAATAATATAAGAATAGTAAGTGATTTTATACGGGATAAAAGAATAGATGCAGTAATTATACATAATGGAGGATATAATGGAGATGAACTATGTGATCAGGTATTAGAAGCTGCCTATCATAATAAAGATATAGTAAAAAAGAGAATTTATGTATTTCATAATGATATAGAAAAAAGTTTTATTATGAAACAGATTTTCAGGGCCTACGATAGAAAATTAGATAAGCAAGCAACGAATCTGATTACTGTATCTAATTATACTAAAGACAGAATTGCCGATTCATCGTACATACATAAAAATATTGATGTAATATATAATGGAATTAATGTAAATATATCTAATAATGGAGCAATAGATAATAATACACAAAATAATATCAAAAATATCTTGATGATAGGAAATTTTGCTGTTAATAAGGGACAAAAACATTTTATTATGGCTGCAAATGATTTGTGCAGAAGGCATAAGGACTACGAGTTTACAATTATCGGTAATGCGTATGATAAAGAATATTACTTGGAGTGTATGAAATTAATTCAAGAGTACGGGTTACAAGAAAAAATACGTATTTATCAAGGTATCCATAATGCTTCGGATTACATTAAAGAATATGATGTCTTAACGGTTACATCGTTGTATGATGAGAGCTTTGGCTTGATTTCTGTGGAAGCTATGGCAAATTCAAAACCGGTTGTAGCATACGCATGTGGTGGAATTCCGGAAGTAGTTGTAAATGACAGAGATGGATATATTGTTCCTATCGGAGAATATACGGAAATGGCAAATAAGATTGAAAGCTTGGAAGAAAACCAAGAGTTACGGGAACGGTTTGGCAGGAACGGGCGGGCTGATTATGAGCAAAAGTATTCCGTACAGTCAATGATTAAAAAATATATTCAATTATTAGAAGATGAGTATTAGAAAAATTTATATGCTTTTCGATAGTTAAGGTTACGGGAAGGAAATATAGATATATGGTAAGTACCAAGGACAATGATAGTAAACGGATATATGAAATAGATTTTGTTAAGGTTACTTGTTGCATATTAGTTATTGTTATTCATAGCGCCTGTGACTTTTTGCCTAAACCATTAATGAACTGCTTAGATGCTTTAACGGCTGCAGCGGTACCGGGGTTTATGATGATCAGCGGGTATTTATTGTTTTTTACATCGGAAAAGGAATATAAAAGAATAATAAAAGGGCCACTTTTGAAATTTAGTATTATTTTTTTAATATGGTATTTATTCTATGTGTTTGAAAACTATCGGTTGGATACATCAGCTGACTTGATGTCACTTATGGTTGATAATTCAGAAGGCTGGCACCTTTGGTATATTAAAATATATATTGAATTATTGATTTGTTATCCAATTATAAGATGTATTACAAATAATAAATATGCCGTTAAATTATATCTGATTTTTTGGATGATATTTATTGGAACGAAATATTCACTTGATTTACTTTCAGGGTTTAAGATATCTTCAAGCTGGTTTAAAATATTATCGCTTCCTTTTTTTGAATATGATGGATATATAGGAGGTACCACAGCTGGATACCATCCGGCCGAGTGTGTTGGAATTTTTATTATGGGAGGATATTTTATTACTCAGTATTTAAAAAGAAAAGGAAACTGGAAATTAAAAAACGATGTAGTGGTGATAGCCATAGCGTTGATATTGATAAAAATAATTATGTTATTTCAAGATAGAGCAGAAAGCATAGGTTTTCCGGTTGATATGGTCAGATCACCGTTTCATGTGTATGTTGTTATTTTTACAATGGCTTATATTTATTGTGGATTTAGAATAGGTAGTTTTTTTGAAGAAAAGATTGGTCGAATCGTAAGGATACTATCTGAAAATTGTCTTGGTGTATATATAATTCATCCTTACGTACAAAGAAGGATTGTCTCAGTAATTACTAAATTCGTAGATATAAATCATTGGATGACAGGAGGAATAATATTTATATCTACAGTTGTTCTTTCTTTTTTAATTGTATTTCTTGTGCATAAAGCTGTTCCACAAAGAATTGTAAAGTATATTTTCTAAACTAATCGGGAGTGAAGAACCTCGACAACCGAAATGGTATGATTGACAGGGGATGAACAGAAATGAACGAAAAAATATATTTTATTATTGATACGCCAATTGTGAAATCATATATATCTTACTATGCTTTAGATGCCTTTTCGGAGCATAATATTGAATATGTATTGATAGATGTGTCTCCGCTGATTAATAAAAGGGCATATAAAAGTGTCAAGAGCGACCTTATTGATTATAGTGAGCCGAATATATATTTATGTAAAGGTTTTGATATGTTGGAGAAAATGGTTAATGATATGCCGGAAGAGGCAATTGTAATTGATTCAGGAGGGTATAATTTAGATCATTTAAAAATTTATAGGAAGCTATGGAAGAAAAATGCTAAATACGGATATATGATATTAAACAGTTGCTTTGAAACTTCAACTTCAAAAAAAGGATTTGATAGAGTAGTTTCGTTTGTAAAGGGTTTCAGAATAAGACGTATGGTCAATAGTGTATTCATTAGAATGCCTAAAAAATGGTTTGGAGCAAAAGCATGTGCGTTTGTAATAAATAATTCGCCGGGAGAAATAGAGAATTATAAAAAAAGGTTTTTTTGTGATGAGCATACAAAGTTTTTAATTGTCCACTCTAATTTTTATGAAGAAGCTTTAGAGAAGAAAGCGACAGAAAGAGTTGTTCCACAAAAATATTGTGTGTGGCTAGATTCCTATATACCATATCATCCGGATTTAACACAAATACCGGGAGCATATGTGGATGCAGAAAGCTACTATCAAGCATTGAGAAAGTTCTTCCATTGGATTCAGAATGAATATGGAATAAAAGTAGTGGTTGCGGCACATCCTAGGTCAGATTATAATGAACATAAAGATGCATATGAAGGGTTTGAAATTTATAAGTTTTGTACATGCGTGTTAGTCAGAGATGCAGAGTTTGTTTTATCTGCAGCATCTACAAGTTTTCTGTATGCAGTCATGTATAAAAAGCCTATTCTATTTATATATCAAACAGCATTAATGAATAGCTTACCAATGCATATTTTATTTATGGATAAATTGTCGAAAGAAGTAGGAACTAGGCCGATTTATATTGATGGAGAACAACAGATGGACAGAACTAATATAGATGAGCTGCTGCGTGTTAATGAAGAAGAATATCAAAGAGTAGCAAATGAATATATAAAAGAGAATTTTAATGGAAAAATTGAAGGAAAAAGCTATAAACAGCAAATAATTTCTTTTTTAGAAGGAATATAAGAAAGACAAGCAAAAAGGAGATATTATGGCTATATTTGACCTGAACAGTTTTATTGCAAAATATGTTGTTAAAAGACCCCAAAGTATGTTTTTGAAAGATATTGAGAATAATCACGAGACATTAAACAGTAAAATTGGGGGAAAGAAAATTCTTGTAATTGGGGGAGCCGGATCGATCGGTTCATCATATATCAAAGCGATTTTGCCTTTTAAGCCGAAGACCTTAGTTGTAGTGGATATTAATGAAAATGCGTTGGCTGAATTGACACGAGATATTCGATCTACTCGAGGATTATATGTACCGGACGATTTTGTGCCATATCCTATGGATTTTGCAAGCCCGACTTTTGAAAAAATGTTCAGAAAGCGCGGTGGGTTTGATGTAGTAGCTAACTTTTCGGCGCATAAGCATGTCCGCTCTGAAAAAGATATTTTTTCAGTAGAGGCATTGTTACAAAACAATGTCTTACATGCAAAAATTTTATTGGATCTGCTTGAAGAATTTCCCCCGGAAGAGTATTTTTGCGTATCTACGGATAAAGCAGCCAACCCTGTGAATATTATGGGAGCCAGCAAGAGAATTATGGAAGATGTTATATTTAGCTATTCGGACAAGTTCCCGGTGAAAACAGCCAGATTTGCCAATGTTGCTTTCTCAAACGGATCATTGCCGGCGGGTTTTTTGGCTAGAATTTCAAAATTGCAGCCGCTAAGTGCCCCCTCTGATGTAAGGAGATATTTTGTATCTCCGGAGGAAAGTGGCCAGATTTGTATGCTGGCTTGCATGCTAGGTAAAAATCGAGAGATATTTTTCCCAAAACTAGAAGATGCACAGATGATGACATTTGATACGATAGCCAGGGAATTACTGAAAGAGCAGGGATTCGAGGTACTTGAATGTGAAACGGATGAGGAAGCAATTGACAAGGCAGAACAGCTGAAGAACGGAAGCAAAAAATATCCTGTACATTTTTCGGAATCCAATACATCCGGGGAAAAACCATTTGAGGAATTTTATACAGATACCGAAAAGGTGGATATGAACAGGTTGAATGCCTTGGGAATAATTGTTGACAAGGAAATATCAGACAGAGATCGGATAGAGAAACTGTTTTCTGAGTTAAAAGAAGAGTTTGAAAAAGAGGAAACAACAAAGAATAAAATTGTACAGATTATCAAGGATTATCTTCCGAACTTTGAACACATAGAGACCGGTAAGAGCTTAGATTCTAAGATGTAATAGAATTTTAGGAGGCAATAAAATGCAAAAATTTATACCATTATGTATTCCAAACTTTGAGGGGAACGAAAAAAAATATGTAGATGACGCGTTGGAACAGGGATGGGTGTCTACAGGAGGAGCATATATTACAAAGTTGGAACAGAGCATGGCAGAGTTCCTACATGTGGAAAATGTAGCAGCATGTCAAAGTGGAACATCAGCATTGCACTTATCGCTCATAGAAGCAGGGGTGAGACCGGGGGATGTTGTTATTGTACCTCCATTAACGTTTATCGCTGCAGTGAATCCTGTTAAGTATCAATTCGCCACACCCGTTTTTATGGATTGTGATGATAGTTTTTGCATGGATCCTGTTAAGTTAAAAAGATTTCTTGAGCAGGAGTGTACTTATACGGAAGGCAAACTTTTATATAAAGGGAGCCAGGTTAAGGCAGTGGTGGTAGTGCATGTATTTGGAAATTTAGCTGATATGCCTGCTATCATGAAGCTTGCAGAAAAATATGGAATTAAAGTGATAGAGGATGCGACAGAAGCATTAGGATCAAAATACACAGAAGGTATTTATGCAGGTAAATATGCAGGAACAATTGGTGATTTTGGCGCATTTTCTTTTAATGGGAACAAGATTATTACAACCGGTGGCGGAGGGGCTGTTACAGCCAAGAATGCTGCGCAAGTGGATCACATCAGATATCTTTCAACGCAGGCTAAAGATGATCCCCATTATTACATACATCATGAGGTCGGATATAATTATCGCATGACCAATTTGCAGGCTGCTTTGGGAGTTGCACAAATGGAAGAGTTGCCGGAATTTATCCGACGGAAACAAGCTAATTACGAAAAGTATAAAAAACTGTTTGATGGGTTTAAACTGGGAACAATAATTGGATTTAGAGAAGGAACAGCTTCTAATAAATGGTTTTATTCATTGGAAATAAATAGAAACAAAATCGGTGCAACAATGCGTGAAATCATAACAGCACTTGAGAAGCGCGGCGTACAGACAAGAGCCATTTGGGGGCTGATTAATGAGCAGATTCCTTACTTACAGGAAGAAGCATATGAACTTGAAAAGGCACCATATTATGCCGAGAGGATATTGAATATTCCTTGCAGTACACAGATTACTGATGATGAAATAGAGTATGCTGTGAGCCGGATTAAAGAGGTATTGGGAGAATTGCAGAATGCATAAAGAACGTATTGCTAAATTTGTTAGTAATCAAAATATTACAATTGTTGACGCTATGGAGAAAATAGACAATAACGCAAAAGGTATTTTGTTCATAGAGGATGAAGCTGGATGTCTGGTGGGATGTATAACCGATGGGGATATTAGAAGATGGCTCATTAAAACGGGGGATTTGCAAGCAACTGTAAAAATGGCAATGAAAGAGTCTCCTAAATATTTACTGCAGGCAGATAAGGCAAAAGCGCAGGAGATAATGCAGCAGTATGGGATTACTGCCTTGCCTATTTTGAATGAAAGTGAAAATATTGTTGATATTGTATTACATGCGGATTTGATTGAGCGACAACAAAGGCCAGAAAGGAAAGTACTAAAGGGCGTTCCGGTAGTTATTATGGCTGGGGGAAAAGGTACACGGTTATATCCATATACTAAAATACTACCGAAACCACTTATACCTATTGGAGATACGCCCATTATAGAAAGGATTATAAACTGTTTTACGGAGTATGAAATAGATCAGTATTACATGACCGTAAATTATAAAAAGGGTATGATTAAGTCTTATTTTTCTGATCTTCAGCCCGATTATAGGATCAAGTATGTTGAAGAAACCATGCCTCTGGGAACCGGAGGAAGTCTCAAGCTTATAGAAGATAAATTTGAACAACCACTGTTTGTCACCAATTGCGATGCTTTGATCTTGGCAGATTATAGTGAAATTTATGATTATCATAGTAAGACAGGAAATATAATTACAATTGTGTCAGCATTGAAGAACATTACCATACCATATGGTGTGTTGAAATCTGAGGAAAATGGAAAAGTTATAGGCATGGAAGAAAAACCTAAACTGTCTTATTTTATAAATACAGGAATGTACATTATTAATCCGGAAATTATTGGAAAAATTCCGGATAATACAATGTTTCATATGACCCATTTAGTGGAAAAGGTGATGCAAGAAGGTGGAAGAGTGGGTATGTACCCCATTAGTGAGGACTCCTTTTTAGATATGGGTGAGTTTGACGAAATGCGGCGAATGGAGGAGAAACTGAACATAGTTTCAAAGTAACACATGGAAAATATAGTAATAGTGGGTGCAAGCGGTTTTGGAAAAGAAATAAAATGGATAATTGACAGAGAAAATCAAATAAAAACAAGATGGGAATTTCTAGGGTTTATTGATAAAGAATACGAAAACGAAGAAGTTATAGGAGATGATAACTTTATAATAAACTATCCTCAAGAATTGAATGTAGTTATCGCAATTGCAAATCCAGATATAAGAAAAAGGCTTGTACATAAATATAAATCAAATGGCAATATAAAGTTTCCTAATTTAATCGATCCCAGTGTTATAATGTCAGAAAGTATTAAAATGGGAGAAGGAAATATTATATGTGCAAATAATATATTAACTATTGATGTTACGATAGGAGATTTTAATATAATAAATCTTAGTTGTACCATTGGACATGAAGTAAATATAAACAATTTTGTAACAGTTAATCCAGGAGTAAATATTTCTGGAAATGTGTGTTTGGACGATGGCACCAATATTGGTACTGGCGCAAAAATCATTCAAGGGAAAAGCATAGGTGAAGATTCCGTTATTGGTGCAGGGGCAGTGGTGATTAAAAGTATTGAACCTAATAGTACAGCGGTTGGGGTACCAGCGAAAGTTATTAAGGGGAACAGATAATGGCTAAAACATTGATTATTGCGGAAGCAGGGGTAAATCATAACGGGGAATTAGAAATTGCCAAAGAATTGGTAAGAGAAGCAAAAAAGTGTGGAGCAGATATTGTGAAGTTTCAGACGGCTAAGTTGTCTTCACTTGTTTCTAAAACAGCAAAAATGGCAGAGTACCAGAAAGAAAATATTGGGCAGGAAATGAGCCAGAGAGAAATGCTGAAGAAGTTGTTGCTTAGTTATGATGAATTTACGGAATTAGCAGCATATTGCAGAGAGATTGGAATAACATTTTTATCTACACCGTTTGATTTGGAGAGCATTGATTTCCTGGAGGAGTTGGGCTGTGATATGTGGAAGATTCCCTCTGGAGAGATTACCAATCTTCCGTATCTGGAAAAAATAGGAAAAACTCATAAAAATATCATATTGTCAACAGGAATGTGCACTATGCAGGAAGTTGAAGATGCCGTAAATGTCTTGGACAAAAATGACTGTGGAAAAATTACTTTATTGCATTGCACAACACAGTATCCCACAGCATATTGCGATGTGAATTTGAAAGCAATGCTGACTTTACACAAAAAGTTTGGATATGATGTGGGATATTCAGATCATACACAAGGAATCGAGGTGCCTATAGCAGCAATAGCTATGGGAGCAACGGTGATAGAGAAACATTTTACATTAGATCGAAATATGGAGGGACCGGATCATAAGGCAAGTCTGGAGCCCCAGGAACTTATGAGTATGGTTCGGGCTATACGTAACATAGAACAAGCATTGGGAACAGGTGAGAAGAAACCGGTATATGCTGAAATCGCAAATAAGGCAGTGGCAAGAAAAAGTATTATAGCTGCAAGACCAATAAATAAAGGAGAGGTTTTTACCGTGGAAAATATTACTACCAAGAGACCGGGAAATGGAATTTCTCCTATGCGATGGTATGAGGTACTGGGTAAGAAGGCAATTAGAGATTTTAAGGAAGATGAGCTAATAGAGTTATGACCAAAATAGCAGTAGTGACAGCGACACGAGCAGAATATGGATTATTAAATCCGGTTATAAGGCAACTGAGAAAATATGAGATATCAACATTAAAGGTTGAAGTGATAGTTACCGGCACACATTTGAAAAAGCAATATGGTAATACGATTAAAGAAATCCAGGAAGACAAAATCAGAATTGATCAAATGCTTGAGATACCGGTTGATTCACAGACTGAAGAAGATATATCTCGGAATCAGGCGGATACATTAGTTAAATTTACTGAGCTTTTTATAGAACAGAAATATTCTGCTGTTGTACTGTTGGGAGATAGGTATGAGACTTTAGCCATAGCAATAGCAGCTGGAAATACGCATACTCCTATTTTCCATTTGTGTGGGGGAGATACTACGGAAGGCGCCATAGATGAATGGATTCGCCATGCAATTACTAAAATCAGCTATTTGCATTTTCCAACAAATGAAGAAAGCGCTAAAAGAGTAATACAATTAGGTGAGGATCCACAGAGAGTATTTAACTATGGATCGACCAGTATAGATAATATTGTTAACCTGGCAACATTGTCAAAGGACGAAGTGTTGGAAAGTATAGGATTAAATGAATGTAAGTATTTTGTATGCACTTATCATCCGGTTACGATGGAAGCAGGAGATGTAGATAGTCTGTTGGAAGAATTCTTTTTTGCTATACAGAAGTTTCCGGAATACATCTTTATCATTACAAAATCCAATGCTGATCAAGGTGGAGCGAGAATTAATCAACTTCTTGATGAGGCGGCACAAAGAATTGCTAACTTGTATGTGTATGATTCATTAGGAGTGAAGAGGTATTTGTCATTGATGAAATATTCAGAAGCAGTGGTCGGAAATTCTTCCAGTGGTATTATTGAAACCCCGGCTTTTCACATACCTACGGTAAATATAGGTGACAGACAAAAAGGCAGATTGAGAACAAATAGCATTATAGATTGTGGTACGGACAGAACGAGTATTATAAAGGCAATAGATAAGGCTGTTAGCCATGAGTTCAGAGAACAATGTAAAGGAATACATCCTCCTTATGGCGATGGACATGCTGCTGAGAAAATTGCAAAAAAAATAATTGAGACAGTAAAATATGGAAAGATAGATTTAAAAAAGAAATTTTACGATCTGTAAGAGCTAGGATAAGAGGTGCAAGATATGAAAAATTTGGTTGTTGGACTTGGGTCAATGGGAAAAAGGCGTATTCGCTTAATGCAAGATATGTATCCTGAAGATGAAATTGTTGGGGTAGATGGAAGAGAAGACCGAAGAAATGAGGCAAAAGAACAATTCAAAATTAATTGTTTTGCTTCTATTGCGGAAGCACGAGAAAAAGCGGTAGAAGCTGCATTTGTGTGTACCTCCCCTTTGTCACACAATAAGATTATTACAGAATGCTTGAATAATGGATGGAATGTATTTACAGAGTTGAATTTGGTGTCGGATGGATATGAAGAAAATATAGCATTAGCTAAGAAAAAACAATGTAAATTATTTTTATCTTCTACTTTTTTGTATCGTGAGGAAGTGCAATATATCAGTCGAAAGATAATGAATGAATCATGGAATTATATTTATCATATAGGACAATATCTTCCAGATTGGCATCCATGGGAGAATTATAAAGATTTCTTTATAGGGGATAAGAGGACTAATGGATGTCGAGAAATTATGGCAATTGAGTTGCCGTGGTTGACGAATGTTTTTGGTAATATCTCCGGGTATAATGTAGTAGCCAATAAAATGACAGCACTTAATATTGACTATAATGATAATTACATGATTCAGTTTACACATGAGAGTGGAAGTAAAGGCATATTGGTAGTTGATGTAGTATCTCCGGTGGCAGTAAGAAAATTGGAAGTTTACAAGGAAAATAGTTATTTGAGCTGGAATGGAACGCCGGACTCTCTTATGGAGTACAATGCTGAAAATGATTCTGTAGAGTGTGTGCAGTTACATGAAACTCAGGAACATAGAGAAGGGTATCGGGCATTTGTGGTTGAAAATGCTTATAGAAATGAAATACGAGAATTTATGGAAGTGATAAGAGGGGAGAGAACTCCTAAATATGGATTTGAGCAGGATTTGAACGTGCTGAAATTAATTGATGCATTGGAGGCTCAGGGGTGAGGAAATTAGAAGTATGTTTTGTTGGAATAGGTTCAATTGCTAAAAGACATATAAGAAATTTAAAGAGAATATGCAATAATCGGAACATCCTGTTGGAGATTGATGCGGTACGAAGAAATAAATTTGCCGAGGAAGATGCGGATTTGGGAATCAGAACGGTTTACACAGACTATAGAAATATAGATAGGGAATATGATGTAATATTTGTTACTAATCCAACAGAATTGCATATTCAGACATTGGATGAGATGAAGCCCTATGGAAAACATTTTTTTTTGGAAAAACCGATAACTTCGATTACAAATGTGGATAGAGCGGAAAGAATTCAATTGAAGTATGGAAGCACTTACTATGTTGCTTGCCCACTTAGATACAATGCAGTAATTCAATATATTAAAGATAATATTGACTTGCAGGATGTAATTTCTGTGAGAAGTATTTCTTCAAGTTATTTGCCTGATTGGCGTCCCGGTGTGGATTACAGAAAAACGTATAGCGCGAAGAAGGAATTAGGCGGAGGGGTAAGTATTGATCTTATTCATGAATGGGATTACTTGACTTATTTATTTGGATTTCCCGATGAAGTTCAATGTATTATGGGTAAGAAATCAAACTTGGAAGTGAACTGCGAAGATATTGCTATTTATATAGGAGAATATAAAGAAAAGACAGTAGAACTCCATTTAGATTATTTTGGAAAACAGACTATCAGAGAAATAATGCTATTTACGAATCACGATACTATTGTTGGGGATATTGCGCATAATATGATACATTTTTTAAAGACTGGAGAAACGATTGAGTTTCAGGAATCACGGGATGATTTTCAAATAAGAGAATTAGAACATTTTTTAGATATTATAAGCGGGAATAAAATTAACGATAGTGATATCAATCATGCAATTAAAGTTTTAAAGTTGACACAAGGGGAGTGAATATAATATGAAAATTTTATTTACAATATGCGGACGAGCCGGATCAAAAGGTATTAAGAATAAGAATATCAGAGAATTTTTAGGAAAACCGTTACCGTATTATACTATTTCCGCAATTGACCTTTTTTTAAAGGAAACAACATTGGATATAGAGGCTGATATTGTTGCTAATTCAGATAGTAGAGAATTATTGGAACTTATGAAAAATAATCCGTTACGAATAATAGAGACTATTGAGAGAGATGAGAGTTTAGCTGGGGATGCAATTGGGAAAATAGCGGTAATAAATGACTGCCTACTGAAAATGGAAGATAGAAAGCACAAAAAGTATGATATGATTGTAGACTTGGATATTACATCTCCGCTAAGAACAGTCGAGAATGTTGAGCAGCTTATAACAAAACAATTTGAAAGTAAAGCAGATGTGACAACTTCTGTAACGACTGCAAGAAGAAATCCTTATTTTAATCAAGTTATGAAGACAGAACATGGATATAAAAAAGTGATTGCATCCAACTTTACTGCCAGGCAACAAGCTCCGGAAATTTATGATATGAATGCGTCTTTGTATGCTTATTCACCGGAATTTTTAAAAAGTGGAAAAGGTGTTTTAGACGGATACTGTGAGTGCATAGAGATGTATGATACGGGTGTCTTGGATTTGGATCATGAGAATGATTTTGAATTGATGGAAGTGATAGCCAAATATTTGTTTAGTAAAAATGTTCAATTGGGAAAAATATATTACAATATATAGACAATCCATAATTTGGAAGAAAAATATGGTTAGGATTTCTTGATATTGAAATCTTGAGTCCCGGTATTTAGACAGTAAGGCTATGGAAGTAAGATTATTCAATGTAAAAAGACTAAGGAATATGAGAAGATGGTATTAGAGAATAATGTTCAGAAGATATTATTTAGACAATTAGATAATTTCTGGGATGGCTGGAATAAAGAAGTAATCAGTATAAAAATTTCACAGGCGCTGGGGGAAATGCAAGAGAATTATTTAATGTCAGCATCAACAAGGCTATATAAAGATGGCGATATGGTATTTAATCCTATGCATACGGTGACGTGGGCTATATTTTTATATCGGCTTAGTCGATTACTCTATTTGGCTAGAAACATTTATGAGGCAGATTGTGTATATTACCTTAATAAAATTATGAATTCTGTCGAATGGTTTTACCAAGTAGAGCTTCCAGAACATTTTATGGCAGAGCATCCATTAGGAAGTGTTTTGGGGAAAGCTCAGTACTCAGACTATTTGTTTGTATATCAGGGAACGACGATTGGTGGAAACAGAAAAAAAGGAAAACTGTATTACCCCAAATTAGGGAAGAATGTTGTATTGTATGCCAATGCTACTATATTGGGAGAAACCACTATAGGCAATAACGTTATTGTTTCCAGTAACACTTATATTATAAATGAGAAAGTGCCAGATAACTGTATTGTATTTGGACAATCACCTAATATAGTTATAAAAGAAAAGTCAGAACCAGAAATTTTGGAAATGACGAAACATATTTGGAGATGGTAGTTGGTTTTGAACCTAAAATCAAGCCGGTATAACGAATAATACTATTTTATATCTGAAAATTGGATTGCAAAAAAACGAAAGAGGAACTAATAATAAATGAAAAGACGTAATGGAGAAATAGATATTTTACGTGCTGTTTTTGCGATTATTATTTTAATATATCATTACCATGAAATCTACCAAAGAAGTGCAATTATTTTACAAGAGGGTATTTGGGAGTTGAATTTTTCTTTTTAGTTTCAGGATATTATTTAGCCCAAAATGCGCAAAGGCGTAATACTAATGTCGCCAATGCTACAGTACATTATGTATTTGATAAGATTCGGAGTATTATTCCGACATACTTGGTGTCTTTGTTTGTATTATGCGGTGCATTAATTATAAATAAAAGGATAGGAGTATACTCTTTATTCATAGAATTATTAAAAGTACCATTTAATTTTTTCAGATTTCTGACAGGGGCAGGCAGTAATATCTTATATATTGCGCCGGAATGGTATTTGTCTGTATGGATAGGGGTGTCAGTACTTTTATACCCACTTTTAATATGTAGATATAGAAATATTTTCAAGTATGGTATGTATGTCCTATGTGTGATCGGTTTTTCCTATAACTATGTAACTTTTGGAATGATTTCTAATAATGATGCGTATACAGTGATTCGTCCAGAATTGATTAGAGGATTTTCGGAAATGGTGATAGGAATAGCTGTTTACGATATTCACAGAATGATTATATCCAATGGGAAGAAGGCAAGAAATAATATATTTTTGACTTGTGTAAAATATATATGTTATATGATATTTATGCTTAATGCATTTAGATATGGCGAAGCTTCGGATGATATATTTGCGTTTGGCTATTTGGTGTTAGCATTTTTCTTATCTGTTTCCGGATTCTCATATAATATTCTAAGCAATAAATATACAAGCTATGCTGCCAAATTTTCTGTGGCGCTTTACTTAATACAATATCCGCTACAAATACTTATAGTTCAACGATATGGTAATGATATTTCGCAAAATGGTTATTGGATTTGTATGGTGGTAGTGATTGTGATTGCAATGTTGATGATTCCTATTACAGTTACTATTAACAGATTTATTTGTAAGGAGATAGAAAACTTTAAGGCGGGTATTTATGAGTAGTTTTTTACAAGATACAGGGGATCATTCAATCGATCGCCCAATGGCTGTTGAGAAAACAATACTGATATGGTATAATAATTCTGCTCATAATGGTACTCTTTAAAACACAAAAATAAACGTTGGAAAGGTCAAAAAACAATGGAAGAACGTGAAATTGATTTGCTAGACATGATAGTGGACATTTTGTCTCATTGGAGAGGTTTATTGGTGGCAGTTATGATTGGTGCGGTTCTGATGGGAGGATTGAGTTATGTAAAGTCCTATCGAAATGTGAAAAATACGCAAATGGTGGAAGAAACAGGACTGGAAGACGAAACAGTAGAGAAGCAGTTGGAACAGTTGGAAGAAGATCTGGATGAGAGTCAAAGAGCAGCTGTTTTGACGATAATTGATGATGAGAGAGAATTTGTCTGGAAAGATAAATATTCTCGGGAAGCTACGAGTATGCAGATCGACCCTTTGAACGTTGCTCAGCGACAGTTGGTGTACCAGATTAAAACAGTGGATGATAATCAGCGTCAGCGCCTGGGGGCAGTTTATGGTGATATTCTCAATAATGTAGGTCTGTACAACTGGGTAGAAGAGAAAACAGGTATTCCGGCGGCGGATGTAGGAACGCTAGTATTAATTAGTGCAACCTCAAGTACTCCGTTTGTGAATGGTGAGTTAACAGAGGCCTTTGGAACTGACAGCCTGAAGATAACGGTAATACAGAGTGATGATGAATCGTGCAAAAAACTTACTGATGCAGTGAAATCTTATGTGGAACAACAGAGAGAATCCTTGGTACCAGAAGTAGGGGAGCATGAGTTGATTCTGTTATCAGAATCAGCTGGTACAGTCGTGGATACAGGACTTATGGATCGCCAAGTGAGTTACGGGAATGTGGTAAATTCGTTGAGATCTACCATCGCATCAGCTAAGGTAGGTTTCAGTGAAAATCAACAGAAGTACTATGATTTGTTGACCCAAAAAGAAGAAATTGATAAGGAAGAAGTAGATCAAAAGGACATTACAGAAAACCAGCCTGAGATAGCTGTCCCTTCTGTCAGCAAGAAGTACATCCTGTTAGGAGCTTTTTTGTTCGTATTTGTATATGCAGGAATTTTATTTGTGGTATATCTTTTCAACAGTAAACTCCGTGTGTCCGATGAGCTACAGAATTTATATCATATTCCACAGATTGGAGTAGTAGTAAAAGACTCAAAGAAAAAAAAATTTGTGGATAAATGGATCGATGATTTACGCAACTACGGTAAACGCAAATTTACAGCAGAGCAATCTATGGAGCTGGCTTTTGTAGCAGTGAAGATTGCTGCAATAAAGAATAAGTTGAATGATATCTGCTTGATGGGATGCAACTTAGGTGCCGGGGCAGATACTGTATGTGCGAACTTGAAATCAGCACTGGAAAAAGAAGGTATTAATGTTACAGTACTGGACAATGTGCTCTACAACGCAGAGTCGATGGAAAAGGTCGATGGAATGACCGGTATAGTATTGGTGGAAAAGGCAGGATCTACGTTATACAGTGAGATTGCAAGCGAGTTGGCACTGTTGAAGAGGCAGGGAATTGAGGTTCTGGGTGGTATTATAGTGGAGTAAAAAGGAGATACTATAGGAGCTGAAGAAGTATTTTAGCAGAGAATTAATGTTTTATGTTATCAAGAGAGGGTTTGGCGAAGTATAATGGTCTTATAAATTAAAACTCTTTTTCGGTAAATACTCAAACTGTCAGACGGCACATTGTTGGAGGCATAAACCGCACTTTGATTTTGTGAAATTGCCTTCTCAATCGTGCCGTACCGGCACTCGTTGCAGGATCTCCGCAGCTTGTCGTAGCCTTGTTTGAAAGGCAACTGTGCAACTTTTGAAAAAGGCCATGACTTGAGTCACTGTCTTAGGAACGTACTTTAAAATGTTTTTTGTCAAGAACTTTTTCCTAAAAAAAGCGTCAAGATCCCTTGTTTTTAGCAGGGGCATTTCCCTACTTTGGGCAGGTGGCATTTATGCCTCCCGACGCATGAGGGCATGCTCCATACGGTAGCTTTTCCCTTCAAAGATCAGTAAGTGTCTATCATGGCAGCGGCCATCTGGTCATCGGTAAAGATCCCACCCACTTGGAAAACGCTAGATTTGTTGTCAGTATCAGGCTTTTGTTTTCATAGCTGTCAGATATCACGCAAAACAGCAGTTGTATAACACTACTAGTTCCATTTAGTAACAGGTATCAAAAAGTATTGAATTCATTGATAAAATCACTTGATTATATGTTAGGAAAACATATGATAGGATTATGAGATTCCTAATGGATGGTGATGATGTATTAGCCCTTACAACTGGTAACATATTTTAAAAAGTGTATAAAGATTGTGAAGTGATTAAGAAAGATTTGAGCTTGTTAAGGTTATCTTTATGGTATGGTTGGGGATTTAGCGTTTATATATTTTCAATTTGATTTTAATATGGTGGTTGCTATGAAATGGTTAAAACTGATTTTTGTTATACCGTTGATATGTTTTTTGGTGATAACAAATATATATCAAGATCCTGCTAATATTTTTCATGATGAGAGTAAGGAAATAGCTGAATCAATTGTTGCTGGGTATGCGGCATATAGTGCAACTGGCAATGGAAATGAGAGAGAAGTAAAACATAACTTAATAATGGTTATGCCTAAAGAAACGGATTGTATAGCAGTTGGTCCGAGCTTGGTTATGTGTGTGAATAAAGATATTGTTGGGACTGATAGCTTTATAAATCTTGGCGTTAGTGGCTCCGATATATATGATATTTTAGCTCAGTTTGGACTTATGGATATATATGGGAAAAAGACCAAGAGAGTAATTTTCTGTGTGGATTCATATTCTTTTGATGAGAGTTTTTATGCTGCTGATGGGGCACAAAATGCTATACTTATGCCATATACTGATTACATGTTACAAGTACTTAACGGGGTTCCACCTTTGCCAATACATTATAATGATGGAAGTGATATAAAAACACAAATAGAACAGGCTTTTTCGATATCATATTTTCAAGCTTCATGGGATCAAGTAAGACTTAATGGAACATATGCTATGAGTGATAAAAGATGGGGTATTGTTCCAGAGGGGTGGGATGGCTCAAAACCTTATTATGGTGTTGATGGAAGCTGGACATACGCAGCCAGCTATCAAGCAAATGATATTAATTATGTTCTTGAACAATGTGCTAGTTATGATATAGAAAAACAGTTTGCGTACGATAGGCATATCAGCGAATATAGCAAGGAAATAATTGAAAAATTGATTGCATATTTGACGAATCAAGGTATAGAGGTAGAACTGTTTTTATGCCCGCTTGCTCCCAGTTTGTGGGATAGACTTGAAGCAGAAAAGAGTCATTATGTTATTCTTGATGAAATTACGGATTTTGTAAAAGAAATGTCGAATAAATATGACTTAAAGATTACGGGCACATATAATCCCTATGAGCTAGGCATTAAAGATGAGAATTTTTATGATTCAAGACATGTAAGACGAGAACTTATGGGAGAGTTTTTTGATTTTTATAGTAAGGAATAAAAAATGCTTATAATATTGCTGTATGGTAATCATGCCGTAGGTGGGAACTATAATTCGACGCATGACAATATAGCAGTCATGTTTTGTTTTTTTGAAAGGCAGTAGGAATACCTATGAAAGATTTGGACTATCCATTTAACTCTGATTACATCATCAGAAAGAAAAAATCACTTAAAAAACAACTTTTAGCAGATGAGAATACTAAATATATTGGTAAAAAAATTGCCATTTTGGGTGGTGAAACCACGGAGAATATAAAGCTTGTATTAGAGCTTTTTCTTCTTAACTATGGTATTAGACCGGATTTTTACGAGTCCGAATATAACCGGTATTATGAGGATGGCATGTTCCCTAATTCAGACTTAGAGGAGTTTAAGCCGGATATTATTTACGTATGTACCTGTGTGAGAAATATTATTGAATGGCCGGTTATGACAGATTCTAAAAATGATGTGGATACAAAAAGACAGGCCTTAATGGATAAATTCACAGGTTTATGGGATACAATGGCTGCAAAATATCATTGTCCTATTATTCAAAATAATTTTGAATATCCCTTCTTTCGATTAATGGGTAATAAAGATGCAAGTGACTACCATGGCAGGATAAATTATGTTACCAGTTTAAATATGGCTTTCTATGATTATGCTCAAACGCATGATAATTTTTATATTTGCGATGTGAATTATATTTCGGCTTCTTATGGCTTAGATAAATGGTCTGACCCTTATTATTGGTATATGTATAAGTATGCGGTTGCCGTTCCGGCGATTCCGTATCTCTCCTTTAATGTGGCTAAGGTTATTAAGTCGATCTATGGAAAGAATAAGAAAGCATTTAATCTGGATTTGGATAATACATTATGGGGAGGCATTGTAGGAGAAGATGGTGCGGATAACATTGAAATTGGCCAAGAGACATCACTTGCACAAACATACAGTGAATTTCAGGAATATATAAAACTCCATAAACAGATTGGCGTGTTGTTGACAGTAAATTCAAAAAATGATGAGGCGAATGCTGTTAGTGGTTTCGAAAGACCAGATTCCGTACTTAAAAGGGATGATTTCATTAGCTTTAAGGCAAACTGGAATGCGAAGAGTATAAATATAATGGAAACTGCAAAGGAGTTAGCACTTCTTCCTGAGAGTTTTGTATTTGTAGATGATAATCCTGCGGAGCGAGCAATTATTGAGAGTCAGGTCAAGGGAACTGCCGTCCCACAAATAGAAGGGGTAGAGCATTACATCCAGACTATAGATAAATCAGGATTTTTCGAGGTTACAGCTTTTTCAGCGGATGATTTGAAACGAAATGAGATGTACCAAGAGAATACGAAACGTAATCAGCTTCAGGCATCCTTTACAAATTATGAGGATTATCTTAAATCGCTTGAAATGAAGGGAGAGATTCAGGGCTTTGTTCCAATTTATATGTCTCGAATAGCTCAGCTGACTAATAAGAGTAATCAGTTTAATTTGACAACAAAGCGTTATAGCCAAAGTGAGATAGAGGAAGTGGCAGAGGACCCTAATCGCATTACTCTATATGGTAAGCTCCTAGACAAATTTGGTGATAATGGAGTTGTTAGTATTGTAATTGGAAGAATAGACGGGGAGAATCGTGACGAACTACATATGGAATTATGGCTTATGAGCTGCCGCGTTCTGAAAAGAGACATGGAATTTGCAATGATGGATGAGCTTGTTGAAAGGGCAAAAAAATACGGAATTAAGAAACTGGTGGGATATTACTATCCGTCAGCAAAAAATGCTATGGTTAAAGAGTTTTATTCGGTCCAGGGATTCACAAAGATTTCTGAAGACGAAGAAGGAAACACGGTTTGGGAATTCATTATTGATGATAGTTACGAAAAGAAACAGCACGTGATCATAGTGAATGGACAGGAATAAGTATGGATCAGATAAAACTTATTAATGGAATTAAATTGCCTCAAATTGGATTTGGAACATGGCAGATAACAGATAGAGACCAAATGGCTGAGGTTTTTAGTAATGCGTATGATGTGGGATATCGGCTATTTGACACAGCAGCTGCTTATAGCAATGAGATCGCATTGTCAAAGGCCATAGCTAGAAAAGGACTTAGCAGGGAAGAATACATATTATCAGATAAGGTTTGGAATACAAGTCGTGGATGCGAGGCGGTTCAAGAAGCTTGTCGTAGATCTTTAAAAAAGCTTAAGACAGATTACTTTGATTTATACTTGATTCACTGGCCCGCCAGTATGAAATTATATCCAAACTGGGAAGAAATAAATGCAGATACTTGGAGAGGTATGGAGCAGCTGTATAGGGATGGAATGGTTAAAGCTATTGGTGTATGCAATTTTAAAACACATCATCTGGAAGCGTTAAAGAAAACTGCTGAAATCATGCCAATGGTTGATCAGGTGGAATTGCATCCGGGATTTAATCAAAACGAATTGTTAGAGTATTGTAGAGTTAATAATATGGTAGTTCAAGCAAGCAGTCCTTTAGGCAATGGGAAGATATTAAACAATGAAGATATTTGCGCAATTGCTGTAGAAAAAAAGAAAACAATTGCTCAGGTTTGCCTGCGATGGGGACTTCAGAAGGGAGCTGCATTAATTTCCAAAACCGTAAATATTGGTCGTATGCAAGAAAATTTCGATATATTTGACTTTACACTAAATGAGAAAGAAATGGATGCAATTGACAATTTACCATACTGTGGTGGCATTGGTATAGATCCTGACGAGGTAAAAGAATTTGGCTAACGAAAACGAAAGACAAATGTCCGCAGGGGGGGGACAAAGGCAGAATGTTGAATTTTTAAGATTCATAGGAATGCTTATGATAATGGGGCATCATCTTTATTTTATAGGATATAGTGACTCATATATTTGTAAAAACGGTTGGGTTTGGGTAGATTTCTACTTTATACTTACTGGAGCATTTACGTATAGGCATTTCCACAGTATGCAGAATAGTAGTGTAAATCCTGGAAGTGAAGCATTAGCCTATACGTTTCGTAAATTTAAAAGATTTTTTGGGTATACAGTAATAGCTGTTCTACTACAATATGCAATTGATAATGTGACATACTTGCGTACGGGGGACATAGGATCTTTTTTTAGAGCATTTATCTATGCACCATATGAAATGATATATTTATCATCATCCGGTATATGTCCGGCTCATGTAGCTCCCATTTGGTTCTTGTCGGCAATGCTAATAGTTCTTCCAGTGATGGTTTACTTAATGCAGAAAGCACCTGAGTTCTGGAAAGTATTTGCATTTGTTTTCCCGATTTTATACTTTGGATATAAAGGAGTAAATACGGACCGTTCGTGGCCGAACGATATGGTAAGAGCTTTGGCTTGCATGGCTTTAGGAACATTAGTATATCTTTGTGGTGAATATTTGGGGAATCATAAAGTTGAGAATGTAATTCGGAAAATTATTTTAACCGGAATAGAAGCAGGGAGTGCGCTGTTTGCAATTTATGTTTCAGCCTTAAACAAGGAATATATCAATATTATGGAATTGCTGTTTTTTATAATATGTGTACTTATGATTTCCGGTGAAACATATTCCTCTTACATACAAGGTGAACTTTTTAAATACTTAGGACGATTGTCTATGCCTATGTTTATATTTCATTGGGGTATTGGATCGTTAGTGAACATTGTTACGGATAATTTAAAACTGAGATTTTGGCTCTATTATATTGGTACATTGCTGATCGCAATGTTAGCAATAGTGATTACGAGGTTTATAAGACGAAATGAATTCAGAACAGGAAATAAAAGAACTGCTTGAACTGAGAAAAAAGATATTTATAGCTGGGTATAAAGGTGGAATGGCACACCTTGCATCCTGTTATTCTAGCTTAGAAATGATTTACGCCATGTATCTAAAGGGAATTCTTAAATACGATCGTAAAAATCCAAAATGGAAGGATCGGGATCGATTTATATTAAGCAAGGGACATGCAGGACTTGCTCTTTATGGTGTAATGGAAGAGGCTGGTTTGATATCTGATGAAATCTATAAATCTTATTTAACTGAGAACTCTCTTATAGGCGGAGAACCATGCATGAGGGATAGCCAGTGGGTAGAAGCAACTACGGGTTCACTAGGACATGGATTGTCCATGGGACTTGGTATTGCTATGGCATTGAAAATGAATAACAGTCCTGCAAAGGTTTATGTAATGCTTGGAGATGGAGAACTAGAGGAGGGAACAGTCTGGGAGGCAATTATGACTGCACCTGCCTTTGGAGTAGATAACCTGATTGCAATTTTGGATTGTAATAATATTCAAAAAATGGATTTCGTTGAAAAGACAATCGGAGTTCCGAACTGGTCTGCCAAATGGAAAAGCTTTGGATGGGATGTGCTTGAAACAGACGGACATGATATGGAGGATTTTAAAAGTACGATTTTGTCTGAAAATAACAGTGGAATGCCTAGGTTGATTATTGCTAATACCATAAAGGGTAAAGGCGTTTCTATTATGGAAAACAATCCTAACTGGCATTTTAGACTACCGGGTAGGAAAGAACTAAAGATATTCAAAGAAGAACTTGGAATATCAGATGAGGAATTGGTATAACAAATGAATAGTGCATATATTGGAAAACTAATGGAACTGGCGGAAAAAGACCCGGATATCATACATCTTCTTGCAGATAGCGGAACAGGCTATGATGAGATGTTTAAAAGAAATTTTCCAAACCAGATGTACAACTTTGGAATTGGCGAAGAAAATATGGTTGCAGCAGCTGCTGGTATGGCTTCAGTAGGAAAAAAACCGTTTGTTTTTACCGCCGGTGCTTTTTTGGCATATAGATCAATGGAATTTATAAGGGATGATGTGTGCTTTCAAAATCTTAACGTAAAGATTGTAGGTATGGGGAGTGGCTTATCTTGGAGTTCCCTTGGTCCGACACATCATACTACGGAAGATATATCGGTTTTAAGAGCAATTCCCAATCTTATGATTTTATCTCCGGCAACTCCAAGACAGGTAGTGGCTTGCGTACAGACGGCATATGAACATGACGGACCGGTTTATATCAAGATTGGCATGAATCATGAAAAGGAATATTTTGAGGATAATTATGTTCATGATATAAAGAAAAGTGATTGCTTAAGAGAAGGTAAGAATATTGCAGTTTTTGTTACTGGAAGTATCTTAGAGGAGGCTGTAAAGACTTGCGAGATGCTTGAACAGGATGGGATTTCGGCAAAGCTTATTAATGTTACCACTATTAAACCATTCAATGAAAAAGAAGTTATTGACATAGTAAAAGAGATTGACAAAGTCGCTGTTATTGAGGAGCATAATATACATGGAGGATTGGCTAGTATAATTTCTGAGACAATAACTTACAATGGTCTTGAGGCAAGAGTGATACCAATTGGATTAAATGATACTTTTGCAGAAGGATATGGTACGTATGCAATGGTTAGGAAAGCTAATCAACTTGATGCAATAAATATATATCGGCGAATGAAGGAGGCTTATGAAGAATGAATGAGTACACATTCGACGAAATAGAAGTTGGCATGTCTGCCTCTTTTAAAAAGTTGATTACTAAAGAGATGGAAGATTCCTTCAGAATGATAACTGGGGATGAAAACCCATTGCATAAAGATGATAGTTTTGCTTTGGAGATGAGCAAGGGAAAATTTAAGGGGCACGTTGCTTTTGGAATGCTGACGGCATCTCTTTACTCTACAGTTGCAGGAATGTACCTGCCAGGAAAATATAGTCTCATACATAGTTTTGATGAAATTTCATTTATGAAGCCTGTATTTGTGGGGGATGAGTTGAACATATATGCAGAGGTTATTGATAAGGATGTAGCACTTAAGATGATTCGACTAAAAATTGTAATAAAAAATCAAGAGAATAAGAAGGTTTCCAGAGCCAAGATGAAGGTTCTGGTTACGAAATAAAATTAATTTTCCAAGGAGGACATTTGATATGACGAGAGAAGAAGTATACGAGAGATTAAATGGAGTGTTTAGAGAAATCCTTGATGATGATTCTATAGAGCTTCATGACGAAACAGTAGCAGATGATGTTGACGGTTGGGATTCTTTTGAACATATTAATCTTATTGTTGGTGTAGAGGAAGAATTTGAATTTAAAATTCCAATGGGTAAAGTAGTAACGATGAAGAATGTGGGAGAGATGGTAGATATTATTCTGGAGATGGGGAAATAAAGAATGACTACTAATAAAGTAATGCTCCTGTGGGAGCATTACTTTGTTCGAAAATAGGTGAAAGAGAGTAGTAGAAACAGTGACACTTACCAGCTTTAGCTTTTTTGTTTTTTTATTAATTGTGATTATTGCGTTTTATATATTTAACCCCTTTCAGAAATATATACTTCTTGCAGCAAGCGTTTATTTTTATATCAGTATTTCGTCTGTGAATGCAGTGAAATTAATTATGCTGATGTTCGGTATTTTGGGAGTCACTTACATAGGAGCTTTAATAATTGAACATGTGGAAGGGAAAGTTAAAAGCCTTTTCTTAGTAATAAGCATTTCGATGCTTGTATTAGTTTTGTTTTTACTAAAGTATGCCTATAATATACTGGGAATTATTGTATCAATATTTAATTTAGAGGCAAATATTTCGTGTCTTCAATTTGTGTCTATAATTGGTATTTCATATTATGCTTTGTCGGCAATAGGATATCTTATCGATATATATTGGGGGAATTATAAGGCATCAAAAAATCCTGTAGATGTTGCACTGTTTATTTTCTATTTTCCCCAGCTGATTTCTGGACCATTTACACGTTTTCCATTTATGGATAAGCAGTTTAATAAACGTAACAAATTGGATTATGGGAATCTTACGAGTGGGATGCGACGAATGGCATGGGGATATTTCAAAAAGCTGGTTATTTCCGAACGGTTTGGAATAATTGTAAGTGCGGTTTATGGAAACTATGAGGTCTATAGTTTTGTAGGAATTGTGGGCGCAACTTTGTGCTATGCAGTACAATTGTATACTGATTTCTCTGGCTGCATGGATATAATTATGGGCGCTTCTATGTTGTTTGGTATAGAACTGCCTGAGAATTTCAAAGCACCTTTTTTTTCAGAAACCATTCAGGAATTTTGGCAGAGATGGCACATTACTCTGGGAACATGGTTTAAAGATTATTTTATGTATCCTGTACAGAAGTCAAAACCGATACAAAATGTTGCTAAGTGGTCTAAAAAGAAATTTGGAAAAAAGGCAGGAAAGAAAGTTCCTTTTTATGTAGCAATGCTAATGCTTTGGATTTTAATAGGAATTTGGCATGGTGGGACAGGGTATTATTTCATTGCTTCAGCAGGTATTCCATGTATACTGCTAATATTAAGTGATCTTTGTCAGCCACTGTTTGCTATATTAGTAAAGACTTTTAAAGTCAATACAGAATGTAAGAGCTGGTGTTGGTTTAGAAGAGTAAGGACATTGCTTTTAATATGCATTTGTTGGATTGTTGCATGCTCGGGTGGAACGTATAATGCAATTAATATTTTTAGGCATATGTTCATAACTCCAATCAATTATACTCCTTTTACTGTTGCAATGGAGACATTTGGTCTAAATACATTGGATATTTTACTAATGTCATTGGGAATGGTCATAATATATTCTGCACATAAGTGCGAATATGAAGGAACGACTATTATGAGAAAATTAGATGGACAAAATTGGGGCATAAAAGTTTTATTAATTTATGTAGAAGTTATTGTAATTCTTCTTCATGGTATGGTTGGATCTTCTGCATTTATATACTTTCAGTTTTAGGAGAAGACTGATAATGAGAAGTAGAAGATATCCACGAACCTGGTGTCAGACGGCACAGGGAATAGGCATTTGAAAAAATAGCAAATGCTTAGAAAAGGATTTTGGAAATCTTATAGTGCGAGGATAGATAAAAATGGGAAAATACTTTGGAACAGATGGCTTCCGTGGAGAGGCCGGAATTACATTAACTGCAGATCATGCTTATAAAGTGGGACGTTTTTTGGGCTGGTATTACAACGAATTGCGTGTAAGAAATAACAACCGGGAACCGGCGCGGATTGTCATTGGAAAGGATACCAGACGCTCCAGTTATATGTTTGAATACAGTCTGGTAGCAGGATTGACGGCATCCGGTGCAGATGCGTATCTGTTGCACGTTACCACGACTCCGTCAGTAGCCTATATTGCCCGAGTGGACGATTTTGACTGTGGAATCATGATATCTGCCAGTCATAATCCATATTATGACAATGGGATTAAGTTAATCGACAGCAATGGTGAAAAAATGCCTGAGGATACCTTGCTGCTGATTGAGGACTATATTGACGGTAAGCTTCATGTATTTGACCGGGACTGGACAGAACTTCCCTTTGCCAGCAGAGAAGGAATCGGCTGTACGGTAGACTATGTATCCGGACGTAACCGTTATATGGGCTATCTGATTTCCCTGGGCATCTATTCTTTCAGGGGAGTTAAGGTAGGATTGGATTGTGCTAATGGTTCAAGCTGGAACATTGCGAAGAGCGTATTTGATGCCCTTGGCGCAGACACCTATGTTATTAACAATAAACCAAATGGTACAAATATCAACAACAATGCAGGTTCTACCCATATTGAAGGTCTGCAGAAGTTTGTAGTGGAAAATGGACTGGATGTGGGCTTTGCCTATGACGGAGATGCTGATCGCTGTCTGTGTGTGGATGAAAAAGGTAATGTTATAACAGGTGACCATATTTTATACATTTATGGCTGCTATATGAAGGAACGTGGCAAGCTGTTGACGAATACGGTTGTTACTACGGTGATGTCAAACTTTGGTCTGTATAAGGCGTTTGATGAACAGGGGATTGGCTATGCCAAGACCGCTGTAGGGGACAAGTATGTCTATGAATATATGGCAAAGAACGGATGCCGTATCGGTGGAGAACAGAGCGGACACATTATCTTTTCCAAGTATGCAAGTACCGGTGACGGCATTTTGACCAGTCTGAAGATGATGGAAGTCATGCTGGCTAAGAAGATGCCCATGAGTGAATTGGCAGCACCACTGAAGATTTATCCGCAAGTATTGGAAAATGTTCGGGTAACAGATAAAAAGGCAGCGCAGAGCGATTCGGACATGCAGAAAGCGGTAGCTGCGGTTACGGAAAAACTGGGAGATACCGGACGGATTTTGGTACGAGAGTCCGGTACAGAGCCGGTGATTCGTGTCATGGTAGAAGCTCCGGATCAGGAGATTTGTCAGAAGTACGTGGATGAAGTGGTAAATGTCATCTGTGAAAAGGGATATAAAGCATAGAAATATCCCTTTGGGAAGGATTAATAAATGTGTGGAATTGTTGGATTTACAGGAAATAGACAGGCAGCTCCGATCCTATTGGATGGACTGTCCAAACTGGAATATAGAGGGTATGACTCTGCGGGGTTGGCAGTCCGTGATGGAGAAGCCCTTGCACAGGTGGTAAAGGCGAAAGGGAGACTGTCTAATTTAATAGAGAAGACTGATGGAGGAAAGGCTTTAAAGGGAACCTGCGGCATCGGACATACCCGTTGGGCGACCCATGGTGAGCCAAGCCAGACAAATGCTCATCCGCATGTCTCCGGCAATTGCAGCAGATCCGGTTCCGGTGCGGTGGAATCAGAAGTAGTTGGAGTACATAATGGTATTATTGAGAATTATACGGAACTGAAAGAAAAACTGCTGAAGCATGGGTATACCTTTTATAGCCAGACCGATACAGAAGTGGTGATTAAGCTGGTCGATTATTATTACAAGAAATATAAGCTCGGTCCTATTGATGCGATTGCGAAGACTATGGTGCGTGTCCGCGGATCCTATGCTCTAGAGTTAATGTTCCGTGACTATCCCGGTGAGATCTGGGTAGCACGTAAGGACAGCCCCATGATTATCGGTATTGCGGATGGTGAGACTTATGTAGCATCCGATGTACCGGCGATTTTGAAATATACCAGAAATGTGTATTATATCGGTAACCTGGAATTCGCAAAGCTGACTCCGGGAGAAGCGCATTTTTATAACCTGGACGGCGATGAAATCGAGAAGCAGACTACAGAGATTAAGTGGGATGCGGAAGCGGCGGAGAAGGCCGGTTTTGAACATTTCATGATGAAAGAGATCCATGAGCAGCCGAAAGCAGTTCAGGATACTTTAAATTCTGTAGTGAAAGATGGAAAGATTGATTTTGAAAGTATCGGGATTACGGAGGATGAGATCAAGGCCTATGAACAGATTTATATTGTTGCCTGTGGTTCTGCATGGCATGTTGGAATGGCGGCACAATATGTACTGGAGGACATGGCAGATATTCCGGTGCGTGTGGAACTTGCCTCAGAATTCAGATATCGTAAAATGTCCCTGAACCCTAAGGCACTGATGATCGTGGTCAGTCAGTCTGGCGAGACTGCAGATACTTTGGCTGCATTAAGGCTCGCAAAGGAAAAAGGAATTGCCACAATGGCGCTTGTCAATGTGGTCGGCAGCAGCATTGCCAGAGAAGCAGATAAAGTGTTTTACACGCTTGCAGGTCCGGAGATCTCCGTGGCAACCACGAAGGCATACAGTGCCCAGCTTGCGGCAATGTACTGCCTGGCGGTTCAGTTCGCCGAGGTCAGAGGTAAGCTTACAGAGGAACAGTACGGCTATTATATTACGGAACTTTTGACAATTCCGGAGAAGATACAGAAGATTCTGGAGGACAAAGAGCGCCTTCAGTGGTTTGCCGCAAAATATGCCAATGCAGCGGATGTGTTCTTCGTAGGACGTGGTATTGACTATGCCATTTGCCTGGAAGGCAGCTTAAAGCTTAAGGAGATTAGTTATGTTCATTCCGAAGCATACGCTGCCGGTGAATTGAAGCACGGAACCATCAGCCTGATCGAACAGGGGACATTGGTAATCGGTGTTTTGACACAGGATGAGTTATACGAGAAGACTATAAGCAATATGCTGGAGTGCAAGAGCCGTGGCGCATATCTTATGGGCCTGACTACATACGGCAACTACGAAATCGAAGATCAGGTGAATTTCACCGTCTATGTGCCCAAGGTGGATGAGCATTTCATGGCCAGCTTGGCGGTAGTACCTCTGCAGTTATTGGGGTATTATGTAAGCGTGGCAAAGGGATTGGATGTGGATAAACCCAGGAATCTGGCGAAGAGCGTGACGGTGGAGTAAAAATATGAGGTCATGATGAAACCATATTTAAACTGAAGTAGAACGTTGGTTACGACACTAGATACAGAATGTAAAAACTATATCTAGTGTCGTGCATTTTAGAATAAATGTGGTAAAATATAAATGATCAGCACTTGTAAAACTATGTGGTAATTGCTATAGTAGTAACAATATTGCAGGATTTATTGGCAGCATGCGTTAAATTACAATCAAATTCTACGTATTTTGAAACATCTGAAAATCAAAGAAATGATTATATAAGAGATTTACTAAAAACAGAGAAGTATGATGTGAAAGATCAAACCAGAAGAGGAATATCGGCTATTGGAAAAAGTGCCGGAGAAGTTGATATTTTAATTGAAGAAGGCGGTTTGCCTGTGACCATAATCGAAGCATTAAATTTGGACAGCCTTGATACTAATTACTTGGACAGGCATTTGGATAAAGTCTATAGATATGATACTGTTGGAAATGTATTTAACATAATATTGGCATATGTCAGGGTAGTCAATTTTAGTAAGTTTTGTGAGAAATATTTTGAGCATATAAAAAAATATCAGCATGTTTACCCCTTAATTTCAGCTGATGACAGGTATGAAGTTGAGAACTTTCCTTATGCAGATATTCGAGTAATGCAAACGGTGCATGATAGAAATGATTGTAATACTATTTTGTATCATGTCTGTGTGTTGATTAGATGAGGTTGCGCAATGAGGATGTTGAATATACTGTAAAAAAAATATATCGAAAATTATGGATTTATAAAGAAAGTCCTTCAAGAAATCCAGATATTCAGAGAAGCGGTTTCTGTATTATATGATACAGCGAATAACTTTATTATTCCGTATAGTAAAACGTATCAAGATATGGAAACTGCATTTATTACCGGCAATGCCTCAAAAGAAGACATTATGAAGGATGCAGAAACGCTCTCATTAGATATGAATCTTGTCAGCGAACTGGTTGAGCAAGAGGAAACTGATGATGAAGAAGATGACGATGATGAACTGTTTGCTATGCAGCGGATGTGTTCTTCGTAGGACGGTGGTATCGATTATGCTATTTGCCTGGAAGGCAGCCTGAAGCTTAAGGAGATTAGCTACATTCATTCCGAAGCATATGCTGCCGGTATGATATGATTAGATAAAACTATATTTGATATTTTCTTTTATGAACAATAAAGCACGAGCAAAATAAAGAGGAGATATACTGACTATGGAGCATCATGATTTAGACATATATCCGATTCCACGAGAGAAAACAGCATTGTACATTAATGAGCCATGGCTGATTGATAAGTCAATCATGGAAAGAGTACAATTGGTGACGGATTTGAAGAAGAGGCCGGATGAAGAATCGGATAATATTCGTATTTATGTTCCGCTTGATTTAAATAGAAATGCAATTTTACGTCGACTGGATTCTGTGATTTACCATTACGGAGAAACAAATGAAGAGAATGAATTGGACTTTTCAATGGATATAGAGATGATTATTTCACAGATTGAAATTTATGATCAGGTATGGTTTGGCAGACATATGCCGAAAAACGGAAAACACAGTCTGGAGGCAAAAACTTTGGTTCGAGAATTTGTTGAAAGGTTGGAAGAAATTCCGGACGGATGTGCAGAAAGATTTCCGTTTGAGACAATTGACAGATTGAGGGAAGAATATTTGGAAGAATAAGGAATAGGGATGGTGTAACCTCATAACAGAGGAGTAACTTCGGAAAGGAGTCTGAGAAGTATGGGGAGATTTGTAAATCCGGATAACAGTGCATTTCAGGTTGCTCTTAACTCCAGGATATACGTGGACAAAACGGGGTTGATTGAATACACGAACAGTGTTCTTAACACGACAAATGCTTATATATGCAACAGTCGTCCACACCGCTTCGGAAAGTCTTATGCAGCAAATATGCTTGCAGCATATTATAGTAAAGGCGCAGATTCCGAAAAGATGTTCTCAGAACTTGAAATCGGCAAAAACGAGGATTTCAAGAAACATCTTAATAAATACGATGTAATTCACATTGACATTCAATGGTTTCTGGCAAATTGCGATGATGTTGACAATGTAGTTAAGCACATTGCAGAGGCGGTTCTGGATGAATTGCGTGTGGCCTACCCGGGCATTCTGCCACCAGAAATATTTAGTTTGCCTGATGCACTTTCAAGAATCAAAGACAAGACAGGACAGAAGTTCATTGTTATCGTTGATGAATGGGATGTGCTTATTCGTGATGAGGCAGCTAATAAAAAAGCACAGGAAGATTACTTCCTATAAAAAAGGAAAAAACCCAGTCAGCACTGAATAACTTTGATGAGTTTTCTATGTTGAGCGCAGGTAGTCTTGCACCGTATGTCGGTTTTACGGAAGAGGAAGTGCAGAAGCTGGCGGAAGAGTACCATCAGGACTTTGATGAAGTGAAACGCTGGTATGACGGATATCTATTGAAAGACTATCAGGTGTATAATCCCAGAGCAGTTGTCAGTGTAATGCTGCGAGGGGAGTTTAAGAGTTATTGGTCTGAAACAGCTTCTTATGATGCAATCGTTCCGCTGATCAATATGAATTATGATGGCTTGAAAACAGCAATCATCGAAATGCTTTCCGGTGCAGAAGTTAAAGTGAACACAGCAACCTTTAAGAATGATACAGTAAATATCAAGAATAAGGACGATGTCCTGACCTATATGATCCATTTGGGATACTTGGGGTACAACGAAAATAAAAACACTGCTTTTGTGCCTAATGAAGAAATCCGGCAGGAACTGACGGTTGCTGTTGAGAGCAAACTTCGCTGAGCAGTGTACTGGCAATAGCGTATCTGAGTGCAATGCAGTATTATTTCAAACCAATTCGGGAACTGCCGACAGGTCGTGGCTTTGCTGATTTCGTATTTGTTCCTAAACCGGAGTACAAAGCTGACTATCCGGCATTAATTGTAGAATTGAAATGGAATAAGAATGCGTGCACAGCTTTGATGCAAATCAAAGATAAAAAGTATCCTTCTGCGATTCTGGATTATACCGGAGATATCCTGCTAATCGGAATCAACTACGATAAAAATATAAAAGAGCATCAATGCCTGATTGAAAAGTACGAGAAGGATTGATTGGCTTGGCGAAGAGCGTGCCGATGGAGAAAAATTAGTGTTTCAATCTAGCAAATTCACAAAAAATTTAGAAGCGGTTTTGTAACAGCATTTGGAATACAATGATTGTCATACAAATACTGTGCCAACGAAGGAAAAAGCCGAAAACACGCTAGGAACAAAACCGAACAGAAAGAGCAGAAGGAGCGTTTCCCTTCTGCTCTTTCTATATAATTTTCAATGACATAGCATGTCGCACAGCTATCAATATTTTGCCATACAGATTCAAAAAGGTTACAATATAGAAGTACTGTGATAAACTTTAGGAAAAGCCTGATTTTGAAAATAATAAGCGATAATAGTGTACAAGTGGGAGGAGTCAAATGCCTGATACGATAATTTTACATATGAGTGACCTACATTTTTCTTCAAACGAAGAGAAGAAAAGAGAAAAGGATGTAATTATGAATTCTCTTGTAGACGCATTAAAAAATTTGGAGGAAGAGTGGAGACCTAATATTATATGTGTTTCGGGTGACATAGTGGATCGGTATGATGTGGCGGCATATCCTATAGCCGGAGAATGGTTTGGGAAACTTGCGGAAATATTGAATATTTCCATGAATAATTTTATTTTAACACCGGGAAATCACGATTGTAGTCGTGACATTAAAAAGTATCCTAAATTAGATTCGAATGATGACAGGCTTATAGATGAAGTTTTAGATTGCGAGATACCGGCCTATCTGAGCGGGCGTTTTGAGGCATATGAAAAATTCTGTGAAGATCTCAAAATCCCGCCGTATACATGGAAAAACGGCGACAATTACCTGGTTGGATATAGAGTAATTAATGATGTGGTCTATTTAGGCTGTAACACCGAATGGTTTGCGTATAGCGATGAAACGAAACTAAGACTAGGGAAAAAGATTGTTGCGGAGTTGCAACGGGCAAGCAATGAACTGGGAGATTTTAAGAAAGTCGCTATCATGCATCATGGGGGTGAGGTTGGATTTCATGAAAATGAAGTGCAATATCATCATGATATTTGCCCGGCATTACATTATTTATGGAGAATCTGTGATATGACATTATATGGTCATAGTCATGAGCAGGTTGGGGGCGAGCCAAACAAAATGGAAAACCATTGTTTTACTATCAGGGCAGGGGCCACCAGTATAAACAGAGAATATCCCAATAATATAAATATCATTAAAATAGTAGAGAATGCCATTGAATTAAAGCATATCAGTTACGATCAGCAAAGGGTAGAACAGCTATGGAAAGTATCTGATGACTTTTCAACTTATACATGGGAAAACGTGAAGGATGATAAAGATATATCCGAACCTGTGTCATGTGACATGGATCTTTTGCGCCAAAAGGAAAGACTATATGCCCGGGAGATATTAAATGGTAAGTTGCGACAGGTAAAAACAGGGGCGAATTTGCCGGAGACTATTTTAAGGGATGTTGTAATAGACAGTGATCAAAAAAGGCATGAGCAGGAGAGGGACAAGGAAAACAGCGAGAAGAACAGAGAAGTTCGCCTGTTAGATGTAGTATTGGCAGAAAGAAGAGTTGTGATATGCGGGGAACTTGGTGCTGGTAAAAGTACTATTTTATCACAGGCAGTTTTAGAAATGCTGGATAATAATACTACGAGCCTTCCTATATTAATCTCTGCAAAAGAATTAGCAGAAGAAAATGACGGGAAGACAGGTTCTGTGCTGCAGCAAATTTGTAATTTCATGCAACAGCAATTGCTGGTAACAGTTTCTTCTGTAGGTGAGATGTTGGATTGTGTGGATCAGTGCTATTTATTTGTGGATGGACTGGATGAAGTGGATAAGAGACAGCAGGAGCCTCTTATGCGGGTATTGGAACAGATCTCTTTGATGGAAAACCGGATATCAATCATACTTTCCACCAGATCCACAGAGACCATAGAGTATCATAGGGATAATTGGACACAATGCAGTCTGGGCAGATTACATCAGCAGGAAATATTAAGAATTCTGGAAAATGAGGCTAAGACAGAGGAAGATGGTGAAGGAGCAACTACCCGGGCAAAACAATATTTTAATAAGATTAATAACAATCCAATGGTGCAGTTAGTGGCAACTACGCCGTTAGCAGTAAGGCTATTGTATTATATTATGAGAAAAAACATCGAAATTGATGAATATACCATAGGAGACTTACTGAATACTCTGTTGGAGGAAAGGATTTCATATTGGGATGCAAAGAATACCAGCGAGGTCACAGGCGAAGAATTTGAAAGAAATTTCCCTACGGTAGATGCAAAGAAAAACTATATTGGATATTTGGCATATTGCGCTGAAAAAGAAAAGATTACAAGAAAAAAGCTTGAACTAATGCTCGAACAGGGGATGCATATTCAAAACGACTTGGGACTGGTAGCTGAGCAGACAATTTCAAAGTTGCAAAGAAACGGTATGACAACAGAGGTAGATGGAGGGATAGTGTTTACGTATCGCCCATTAGCACAAATTGCAATGGGAATCTATATGGCTGATAAAATAATTAAGGGAGAATTACAGGTGAATAGTTGTTCTCCTGAGTTATGGAGAGAAATTTCATTTGCTGCAGGTGAGCTTCGAAGGGCTGATTTGGTCGGAAAGTATAGAGGATGGCTTGAGACATACATAGATAATCTGAAAAAAGAGGCAGCAGGATTGATAAAGGCTTGCTATATCTGCTACGAAGCGAAAGATACAGTGCTGGCGAGAAAAATGATAGAGAACTTTAAAGAAAAGGATATTCGCCCATTATGGTATTATGAACCGGAAAAAAATGTGTCAGTGAGCATCGTGGCTCAGGTGATTGCTTTGGCAGGGGAATATGGAGTGGACTGGTTCATTGATTCCTATTTGACATTGACTTATCCGGTTATAAATGCAGGCAGTGCCTTTTTTAGAGCATTGCTTGTGGTCCTGCCGCCATTAATCAAAGACGCTTTGACAAGTACACAGAAAGATAAATTGAAAAAATGTATAGAACCTTTAGAATATATTTGCCCGATCGCATATAGCAGTCTGCCGGAAATTTTATGCTTTCTCATGCCGGATAGGTATCCGATAGAAAGACGATTGCAGCTGATAGCAAGAATTTCATTTTATGATGAGTATCAGGAATGGGCTCAAAAGGAATATGAGGCTCTCAGCAAAGAACATAAGAAACTTTGTCAAAAGGTTTTAAAAAATGAAAAGACATTCGGAGCTGCAGTTCTGTGGATGAAAGTGTTTGATGATGCGCCGGATATTAATCTCACAGCTAGAATTATAGAGCATGGAGATGAGGAACTGATTGAGATGTGTCGTCATCGTCTGGGAGAGGAAACCTATATTCGTTATCTTAGATGGTTAGTGGCAGAATCCAGCTATAGTATTGCTGCGGCATCAGCACTGCAATTGTGTAATTATGGGCAGGATAAATTGCCGGAAGTAAGAGTTGCATTAGTTGGGGGAATGACTAATGCAGGTAAAAATAATCGTTATGAAAAAAAGATAATGGAGTTAATTGCGGCGGATGGTGGATTAAATAAACAATGGATCAGAATTTTGTTTGCCGGGGAGCACCATGTGTACGGAGCCAGTGAGGGAAGCTGGAGAATCTTTTTAAGATTCCTGTTAAAGGCAAAAGAAGATTTCACACAGGATTTTATAGGAAATCTTAAATATATGGGACCTTTTTTGCTGGCAAGATGTGAGGAGACGAGGCTGTTATTGCAATGTCTGCTTATAATGCAGGAATATAAGAATGCACTCATTGCTGCTATGAATTCACTAGATCCTGAAATCAGGTGTGCTGCAAGTAAAATCGGGTTAATAGCATGTCAGGATTTGGAAGGTGAGTGCCTGCTTGCGGTAGTAAGTGAATGTGCCGGGGAGAAAACGGATAATTTTGAATGGCAGGATTATGTTGCGGAAAAGAAGTACCGTGAAGAAAGTATCAAAAAACTGTCTGAGAAAATGCCGGTTATGTTTCCACGAATGAAAGTATTGGCAGACAGGATAATAAAAAATAATATGGTACAGGAAATAGAAGAACCGGTACAAATGACGAAAAAAGAGCAAATAGATAAGGAGATTGAGGGCGTTGCTGAGTACGGAGTACAATATTTACGCAGGTATCTTAATATTCTGAACCATGAGGTGGATTACAGAGACTATCTGCAGATGAGAGAAAAATGTAAGAATAAACCGAATGCAGAGATCCTATATTGCTTTCATTACGAAAATCAGCATTATGTGGTGGATTGGTATAGATTCCTGTGGTACCTGTTCATTAGCCATAATACACTTTTTCATGAAGCAGATGTTATTATGCTGGAAGTGATTGCATATGGGAAAAGCAATGCGGATGCCGCAAAGGCTATTGTGGATGCGGTGAAACGAATTTGTGAAGATGAACGGCTGGAAAAAGAAAGATGGATTTCTAATTACCATTGGTTACTGCTGCTCAGGTATACGTTTGAAGGCATAGAAGACGCAACAATAAAAGATGCTTTTATACGAAAAGAAGAGTATATGGGGGAAGCCAGTCTGTCCCTGCTGGCAATATATTCCGGTGATCTGCAAGAACTTAATATCAAAAAGAAGAAGGGTAAGACATTAGGGGCTGTTACGCAGAACGATTGTCAGAACCAATTGCTCGAACTTGCAAAAGAATCTGAAAGAATTTCAAAACAGTTAGATGAGGCAATGCAGACTTTTGTCCAGGAAAATGGCAATATAAACAAGGAATATATAGACCAACTAATCGAGTTAGGTGAAAATGGAGCATTGATTGCGGGAGCATTATGCTTCTGTTATGGAGAGCCTGTTCGCGCGGAGAGTGGAATCGTTGCACATCAGATATATTTCTTTAAGAGCAAGATAGAGTCCAAGACATTTCTGAAGTTGTTACGTCTTACGAGAACTGTATTTGATGCACAATTGGGTGAGAAATCTAAATTGGAGGAATATAAAAGGTATCTTGAGGAATCAGAAGCTCACCTGGATGAGGTGCGCTTAGATAAATGCTTCTATATCAGTGAATATCTATATTATATGAAAGATAAAATAACGGATGACAAAATTTTCAAATATCTTGATATCATCATGAAGGAAATGCATTATTCAAAATATGCAATTTCGATTTGGGACATGCTGGCAGAGTGTATGAATTCGAATGAAATAGATCAGGCTAAGATGGCAGAAGTCCTGGAAATGGGGATTCATAGAATTATCGGAGCGTGCGAAGAGGACAGATCGTTTTGGTATAATGAAGCCTATGGACAAATTGCAATTTCGTGTATGTACTGGAAAGCAAAGAAGGAATATAGTAATCTTGCTCAGCCCGTTTTCGAAAGAGGCATAGTACAATTGATTCGCGCAAAGTACGATAAAAACTTATGGGATGAAGAAAATGAGCCTGTAAAGTTTCAGAAGATTAAAAAGTATTTGAATATGGTTCCGAAGCCTATTATGTGTCAGGCTATTGAAGGGATGAAAAATAGTTGGCTGGAGGAAGCAAGGATATTGGGAGGATTGATCGGTATCTTGAATAAATCTAACATTTAAACAGGGCTGAACTGACCGAACAGAATGCACCGCTGTATATAAGCAGCGGTGCATTGTATGTTTTCTGCAATTTTTAAGAATATATAAAGTTTAGAGGGAAATATTGCAAGAGAGAATTGACAGTGCTACAATCAACGATACGTTATAGAGAGTATGACGATGCAGATTGAAATTAACAGAATAGAGTATGAGGAAATGGAAACAAGAGAGACTATAGATTTTGATGCGTTCAAAAATTTTTCAAACAAAATTAAATGGATTAATTTGTTTTTTATAATAACTGTTGTTGCAATGCATTGCGTAAGAGAATGGAAAACATACTATGGCAGCTCAGATTCAGTCATTTCATCCTTTTTAATTAATTTGGAAGTTTATGCAATGGCATGTTTTTTTATGATGTCAGGTTTTTGGCTCTTTTATGAGTATGAGAAATATACATATTTTGAAATGATCAGGAAAAAAATATATAGCATTCTCGTGCCATACATTTTATGGGGAGTATTAAACTTAATTATCGTACAGGCAGTATCGTTGGTAGAAACAGGACAAATGAAATACTCAGCGCTTGATAGCATCAAGAGTTTATTGTTTATACAGATAGGTACCATAAACTTCCAACCACTGAATGACCCCTTATGGTACCTGATCAGGATAATGACCTATTTTATAGTGGCACCTGTTTTATACTATTTAATAAAGAATAAAGTAGTGGGAGCTATTTCGCTGCTTGTACTGGCAATGGCCAGTTCTTCATTCGGCTATTATTCGTTTGGCAGATGGCTGTTTGTTTTTTGCTTTGGCGGATATATCGGCTTACATTATAAAGAAAATATCATAAAAGCAGCAAATAGGCCCAGGGGAATCTCACTTGCGTTCACATTATTGATATATTGCGCTGTGTGCACTGTACCCATACCTTAATGCGCATGAAATGATTAAAAAGGATATTGATATTATAGCAATTATTATCGTCCTGGGGATCATTATTTTGGGAAAGAACCCTTCGATAGAAATGAAGCATTCGAATTATGCATTCATGTTATATTGTGTGCATATGATTTTGATGCCTTTTTTGGTGAAAATAGTAGGTCTGATTCTGGGGAACTGGCTAGATGAAGGAGTATGCCAGGGGATAGTAGTACTGGTTTGCTGCTTTATTGTGGCAATTATATATTTAGTGTTGAAGAAATTTGCGCCGGGAGTGTATAGGGTATTGGCGGGGGGAAGGAACGGATATTAGTGCTGTTATGATGGTAGGGTATTCATAATAGAGTGCATGCAAAGGAGAAAAACATATGAAAATAAATGAAAAATCTTCGACGGGAAGAACAATTTATTATGATTATTTTTTAATAATATCTTTTGTATTTTGGCTCTTATTACCTCAAATAAGTCAGCTTGTAAATGATTTTGGTAATGAAAAATGATCCTTATTACAAATGCAATTAATGGAAATATAAATAACATGAACATGGGCCTTGTATGCAACTATGTATTTTACTTCATATTAGGGTATAAAATTTCAAAACTGGAATTGAACCAAAAGCAAAGAACAGCAATATATTTGGCGGGGCTCTGTGGTTTCTTATTTACGATTATTCTTTCATGGACTCTTGCAATCAAAATGCAGACGCCTTTAGAAACATATTATTCGAATACATGTATCAATGTCTTCTTGGAGGACGTTGCTGTATTTACATTTGTGCGAAAGTACAGCCTTTTGAAACTAATGAAATCCCCAATCCCTGCCGAAATATAATTACAATACTAATTACAGAAAGAGAAAATACAATGAAAAATAAGAAGTACATCAGAAACCTATCCATGATCGCCGCAAGTCTGTGCATCGCCCTGACAGCCTGCGGAACAGAGAACTCCGGCATATTAACAGCGACCGTTGAACAGGCAGTGGAAGCATCGGCAGAGAGTACAGCGGCTGCCGGACAGACCGCAGAGACGGACAGCGAGACAGAAGGTCCTTTAGCACAGCGTGATGCGTTGGAGTGGGAACAGCGCCTGGATTACACAACGGAGAGACAGGCACAGTTAGCGGAGCTTACGGTGGAACTGACACAGGATACAGAGGAAGTGCAGAGCAAGGCACAGCCGGTGTTGGATGCCATGGCAGAGGGAAATGCAGATGCAGCAGTGGATAGTATCCTGGCAGAAGACTGGTACACGGTAATGCTGTCGGATCTTCTGATCGGACAGAGAAATTATACCGGCACCACCGACAATGGGGACTGGAAAATGCTGATTTTATCGGATGAATTGGGACAGCATTGCACTGCGATAGAGTATCCGCTTGCTGATGGCAGAGAATTTTACGTACAGGTCAGTGATAACGAAATCCGGTATTACGTCTGTGCTGAGAATGAAACCGGTGCGTTTACCAGCGGGAGCCTGAATCTGACAGATGGCACCTATACGGGATATGAAGGAACGTTATCTGCAGCAAACCTTCCGGAGGGGAAGCTTACAGTTCATATGGGAACTACGGATCCGGAAGCCGGGGCAGCAGAAGCATTTCGTAATCGAAGTGCACAGGCGGTGACCTATGAAGGAGAGTTTACGGCAGAGGGAAAGCCTGCGGCAGAGACTCCGAAAAAGCTGCAGAAGGAAGGTAATGCTGTTTATGCTGTCAGACAGGAAGGCAATAATATTTTCTACCTGACGGTAGCGGAGGTAGAAGTACAAAATGCATTTACACCGGAACAGCTGGGAATGGTAACAATCTGGGATTGATCAGTAAACGGAGAGCATAGTTATGATAGTAAAAGGAATAAAGAGATATAGTTGGATTCTGCTGGTAATAATGCTGGCTGTCTTCTGGAAAGCCCCACTGCATGCAGAAGCCGCCACAACACAGGTTGATAATCTGGTACTGATGGTTAATTTCAGTGAAGATGGCGATAATACCTTCAGCACAAACTTCAATAAGTATCAGGAAATGTACACCGGTACGGCATCAGCGCCGAAACGTTCCCTGGAAAAATATATTTCAACAATATCAGATGAACAGGTCAAGGTAAATAATTATTTCCCACAGGTAGTAAATGGACAATTCATACCGATCACTATCACCGGAACAGCACAACAATATCCGAATGCGTCCGATGGAGAGCTCTTTGTGGGAGCTGTCATTAACGCAGTAAACCAGGCTGGTTTGTCTCTGCCGTCGAAGCTGGACAGCAGATACAATAATGGATATATAGATAATCTTACGATTATCGTCCAGGTAGATAAGGATAAAATGACAGGAGCATTCGGCTCTCGTAAGGCAGATTGGGGAGATTCCAATACCCTGTTAGGTGGACAATGGAAAGTGGGGGCTTATAATGTGCTGCCGACTAACATGCTTGGGGTCGGAACGCTCACGGACTCAGGATATTCACTGGCTTCCCATGAATTCCTGCATACACTGGGAGCACCGGATCTGTATCGTACCTCGGGAGAGACTGGGGATCCGGTAGGGAGATGGTGGGATCTGATGGCAGGACCTAATTATACAGCATCTTATCCTTTGACCTATACACGGAAGGAACTCGGGTGGATGAGCATTGGGACATTGACGGAGAGTGGGACATACACCCTGCGGCCGGCAGAAGAATCCTCCGGCACCCGGGCATATATTCTGAAGACTTCCCGCAGTGATTCGGAATTCTTTGTGGTGGAATACCGGCAAAAGCCTTCCCCTTCCGAGCGGGAGGACTATGATTTCTATATTCCGGAGAGCGGACTGATCGTCTACCGGGTAAACAATGCGGTGGAGAATCATACCAATAAGGCAGGGGACAATTATATTTATGTGTTCCGGAAGGATACGCTGGATCCGGCAAAGGCACAGGAAGAGGTAATGTACGCCACGGTGGGAGGACAATACCGCAAAGCTCTGGGAAGCAGCGATATGGATGCTCCCTATACGGCAGATACTATCTTTTATTCGGATGGAAGTAACAGTGGAATTGTGATTGACCAGGTTCAGCCTGGGGCTGACGGAAGTATTTCATTTCATGTGGAATTCCCGGTACTTTCTGCTGACAGTTACTGGCAGCAGAGAGGAGAGAGTATCACCGGACTTTGTTCTCCTGCAATTACCGGGGATGCGGCGGGCAGCTGTCTGTATCTGGCAGGTATTGTAGAGGAACAGGGATGGAGCCTGTTGAAAATATATTCTTCACAGGCTGCAGACGGTAGATGGACAGAAATGCCGGGTAGTGCTATATCTCAAAAAATGTCACCGGTGGATCTTCTGAATGTGAACGGGGATATTTATGTGGCCTATATGGACACTTCAGGTTATGTGCACGTGTCGCAAGCGGATTCTATGGGTCTGAATAGCGTGTATACTTCACAGACAGCAGTCTGGCCACAGCGTCTGGAACTATTTTATGAACAGGGGAAACTGTGGGTGAGCTGGATGGACGACAAATCCCTTCAGGTGATCAATCTTTCAGATCAGTCCGGCCCGCTTCCGGCATTGACGGTACAGGGGGCGAGTATCTCGGGTGCAAAGCTGTTCTATTATGGTGGTAATTGGTATGCTTCCTATTGTGATTATATGACACCAGGGGCGAATGGCAGAGTCGCTGTCCTTCAGCAGCAAGGTTGGCAGGATGTGTATACCATGAATAGTCTGGGAAAGATCAGTTATGCGGATGTCTGTGTATCTGGTAATGTATTGTATCTGGCAGCCCTGAATAATGCGACTGCAAAGACAGCCTTGATTACATATGATGGTACGAAATGGAATGAAGAAATTCTGCCGGAGGAAATTCAAAGCACGGATACCGTAAGGCTGGCACTGAAGGACGGGATACCGTATATCTTCTGGACGGCGGGAAATGATAAAAAATTGCAGGCAGCATATCTGTTGGATGGCAGCTGGCAGAAGCTTGCGTCCACCATAGGGACAGATATCAATAGCTTTGATGTGTTTTGCGGGGGCAATACATTGTATGCTGCCGGAGCTACGACTACCGGAATCACTTCTGTAAAAACAATGAAGACGGTGGAAAATCCGACGCCAACGCCTACCCCGCCCCCAACCCCAACCCCGACCCCAACCCCAACCCCGACACCGAAGCCCCAGGTTACAGAACCGGAAGTGGGAAATGGCAATGTTGTCCTGGCTCTCCCCGCAGGCTATGACAGAAGTGCAAGGCTGTATATTGACGGTGTAGAGTTTTCCGGCACAGCATGGCAGAATGACGAGTCGAAACGGCTGATAAGCATCGGAAGCACAGGACCGTTGGGGACTACGGCACAGACAGCTATGGCAGTTCAATACAATGCATCAGGCATTCCCAGCGGCATGTATGTATGGAGCCTCTCTTATAATGGAAGCTATTATACGGCTGCGGCGATCCCTGAGTTTGAGAATCTTTTTTCCTACCACGGATTTTCTGTGCGGTATACCGGCAACACCGGACTGAGATGTACCTTTGGTATAGATTCCGCAAAAAAACAGCAGCTGACCGGTGCTTCCGGACTGCAGGGATACCGGATCAAGGAAATCGGTACGCTGATTATGCGCCCGGATCTCTATACACAATATCCTATGGTCTATGGAAGCAATAAATTAGGCGGAGGAAAAACATATGGTGTCATCAACGGCAGATTCAGCGATAAGGTCATCAGAAGAGTGAACGGCAGAGATCAGTTTGCAAATGTCCTTACGAATCTTCCACCGGCTCGTTATAACACAGCGTATATCTTCCGCCCCTATACAGTCATGGAAAAGGACGGTAGCAATGTGGTAATCTATGGACCGGAAATGTCCCGTAGTATGTACACTGTCTGCAAACAGATTTTGAACCGTGGAGACTTCAGACCGGGAACGTCTGGTTATAATTTCCTGAAAAATATTGTGGACAGCGTAGAAAAGTAGAGATAGGAGCAATTCTGAATGGAAAGTAATAATAAAAATAAGAAAAATACAGTATGGATCATACTGACCTGTGTATTTGCACTGACGACATTAGTGTTGGGAATGGCATTATATCGTTCTCAGAGTGACAGGAAACTCCTGGAGAGTCAGCTGGCGGGAGCACAGGATGTGGTGGCAGTGACAATGGATCAGCAACAACAACTGGCAGGAGCAGATAATTTACAGGAAATCCGCATTATGAACGGTATATTACAGCAACAGGATAAGCATCAACAATGGGTAGATGTGGCACCGGTAGAAGATCTGCTGCAGGCGGATCCGGTACTGGCAGGAAGAAACAAGATGCAGGAACTGATCACACAGAACCGGGAAGCAGTGCAGAATGGAACCATCAGTGCAGAACAGATTTCTCCGCTGATGGCTAAAGCAGGTACCTTGACAGGCGTAGCACTGGTATCCGCATCCCAGGTGGAGAGCAGCAATAACAAAACAACTGCACAGCCACCGAAAGCACAGACAGGCAGTAATAGTACGACAACGGTAACAGCACCGGCAGCAACTCCGGTGGCAACACCTGCTCCGGTACAGCAGCCGGATAACAATAATAACTCTGATAATGATCATTCCGACAATGACTCTTCAGATAATGGAAGCTCCGATAATGGCAGTTCAGACAGTAATTCCGGTGGAGATTCCTCTGATAGTGGAGATGGCGAAGATATCGGATGGACGGATGAGATTCTGTAGAAATGAAAATTCCCAAACCATAGTTTAAAGAACTGATGGTTTGGGAATTTTTGTAAAGATGTTAAACAGTAATGCTTTCTATAATAATTATTTCTCCAAATCAATTGTCTTCAGCAATTCCTGAATCTGTTCCACGCTCAGCCACTCGGTATTATTGCCGGAGCTGTAGGAGAAGCCTTCCGGTACTCTCTTGCCGGTAGGAACGGCACGTCTGGATTCACTCCATACCATCTGAGGATATACGATGAAATGCTTATCGTATTCATAGGTATTCAGCGAGTCTTCTACTGTGACCATGATCTCATGGAGCTTTTCACCTTCGCGGATTCCTACTTCGGGCATTTTACATCCGGGCAGCATTGCCTGTGCCAGATCGGTAATCTTAAAGGAAGGAATCTTGGAGATGAAGGTCTCACCACCCTTGGATTCTTCCAGAGCTTTGATCACCAGTTCCACACCCTGCTGCAGGCTGATCCAGAAACGGGTCATGCGGTAGTCGGTGATGGGAAGCTCGGTGCCGCCGTTTTTGATAATGTTATGGAAGAACGGAATAACGGATCCGCGGCTTCCGGCTACATTACCATAACGAACGATGGAAAAGCAGATATCCTTGCTTCCGGCATAAGCGTTTGCGGCAATGAACAGCTTATCGGATACCAGTTTGGTACCACCATACAGATTGACGGGATTAACAGCCTTATCTGTAGATAAAGCAACCACTTTCTTGACCCCGGTATCCAGTGCGGCATCAATGACGTTCTGCGCACCATGAATGTTGGTCTTGATAGCTTCTGCGGGATTATATTCACAGGCAGGAACCTGCTTCAGAGCTGCGGCATGAATCACATAATCGACTCCTTCAAACGCTCTGGTGAGACGTTCCTTGTCTCTGACATCGCCGATGAAGAAACGGAGCTTGCCGGCATACTGCTTGAATTCATTCTGCATGATAAACTGTTTGAATTCATCGCGGGAATAAATGATGATCTTCTTGGGATTGTAGTTATCCAGTACATATTTGGTAAAAGCCTTACCAAAACTACCGGTACCACCTGTGATCAAAATGGATTTATCATCTAATAACATAATGTCCTCACTTTCGAAACTTAAATTCTTTATCATAATAACATATTGTATGGAAAAACGCAATTATTACGCAGTTTATATTATCCTAATGATATTTAACAAATAAATAAAAGCAAAAGGGATGCAGTATGAAGTATAATAGGAATAAAAGAATGCCTTACGGCAGTAATTTAATAGCGATCTGCGGAGGTGAAAATATACTTGAATATGTCAAAACCAAATAATTTAGCCGTTTTATATCCTGGCCTCATTAGGCAGTGGGATTATGAGAAAAACAATGGACTTACTCCGCAGGAAGTTACTGCCGGTTCTCAGAAGAAAGTATATTGGATCTGCGAGAAGGGGCATTCTTTCGACATGGATATCCGAAGCAGAACGAAAGGGCAGGGGTGTCCTTATTGTAATAACAGAAGAATTTTGCCGGGATACAACGATCTGGCCACCTTGAACAAAGAACTGGCAGCGGAGTGGAATTGGGAGAAAAACGGCAATCTGAAACCTACGGATGTGGGGACAGGCTCTAAAAACAGAGTTTGGTGGAAATGCGATAAAGGTCATGAATGGCAGGCACGTGTGATTCAGAGAAATGGTGGCACGGGATGCCCGGTGTGTGCGAATAGAATCGTTTTAAAATCCTATAATGATTTTGTATCACAGCACCCGGAGCTGCTGTCGGAATGGGACTACGACAGAAATGAGATTGACCCGTCAGAATGTGCATGCTTTAGCAGAAAAAGGGTATGGTGGAATTGCAGAAGAGGGCATCATTGGAAGGCGACTGTCAGCGACCGGAGCAAGGGAACGGGATGCCCTAAATGTTCAGAGGAACGCAGGGTATCTTTTCCGGAAAAGGCAATCCTCTATTATTTGCGCCTACATATAGAGAATGTACAGGCAAATTACAGGGACGAGAACATAGCACCTTATGAACTGGATATTTATTTGCCGGAATATCGTCTGGCAATTGAATATGACGGAACTTACGGACATTCTAGGGGAAACGGAATAGCCAGAGATCTTCGGAAAAACCGGAAATGTGAGGAAAATCACATTGCACTGGTCCGGATACGGGAGAAGGACTGTCCGGAACTGAATGATTCTTCTTTCGATTACAGACTGGAAGACAGAAATGGATTAAGGGATGCAATTTATTTTTTGTATCAGTATTTATCAGATAAATACGCAGTTGAGATACACATGAAAGAGGATGAGGTGGATCCGGAACGGGATGCGGCAGAGATTTATTCACTGATTGCATTCAGCGAGAAAGAAAATTCAATTTTGAAAAAGGCACCTCAGATTGCAAAAATGTGGCATCCCACAAAGAACGGCCGGGTAACGCCGGAAGATATTTCTGTCGGGTCCAGTAAAAAGTTCTGGTGGCAGGGAGATTGCGGTCACGAATGGATGAGTACAGTTTCTTATGAAATCAGCAGTGGAAAGTGTCCTTATTGTTCCGGAATGCGGGTTTTACAAGGGTTTAATGATCTGGCAACGGTGAATCCGGCAATTGCAAAAGAATGGGATTATGAAAAGAATGATGAATTATCCCCGGAGAAAATTACTGCCGGAAGCGGTAAAAAAGTATGGTGGAGATGTGAAAAAGGTCATTTCTGGTATGCTTCCATTGTTTCAAGAAATCGAGGAAATGGTTGCCCTATCTGTGCAAATCGTATTGCTTTAAAAGGATACAACGACATTACTTCAAATGAAAGACTGCTGAAATCATGGGATTTTGAGAAAAATAGTGGACTGGATCCAACAAAGCTTAGCATTGGATCAGAGAAAACAGTATGGTGGCTTTGTCCTGTGTGTGGATGCGAATGGAAGGCAATGATCCGCCGACGGGCGGAGGGAAATGGCTGCCCGGAATGTGGGAAGAGGATCCGATATGCAAATTCCAGAAGGAAGATGGTAAAAGACAGAGGGAACCTTGCGGAGAAGAATCCCGCTCTGCTGGAAGCGTGGGATTGGGAGAAGAATACAGTCAGTCCCTATGAAATCCTGGCAGGATATACGAAAAAAGTTTGGTGGAAATGCAAACAATGCGAAATGAATGGGAAGCCACGGTGATCTCCAGAAATAATGGACGGGGCTGTCCTGCTTGTGCCGAAAAGAGCAGAGCCGCAGCGAGACAAAGGAAGCTTTTGAGTAAAAAGCAGCCGATTACCATGACGCATCCGGAACTGATGCAGGATTGGGACTATGAGGAAAACAGCAACCTGAATCCTGATTTTCTGACAGCGGGTTCCGGAAAAAGAGCAGGCTGGAAGTGCCATCTCTGCGAGACGAAATGGACGGCAGTTATTGTGGAAAGAACCAGAGGAAAGGGCAAATGCCCGAAATGCAGTAAACATTGAGAGGAGGAACGGCATGTATCATCCAACAGTAGAGGAATTGAATAAAACACCATGGGAAAAACAAATGGCACAGCAAATGACTCTTGATAATTCAGGGGTAACGTTATCCTATCGCAATGTACTCTATATCATTCAACAACATTTAAAGACTTTATATGGGGATATGGCAGACTGGAACAAAAATCTGGGAATCTATTTGCGGTCAGAGGAAAGAAAGCATTCGACATTGTTCGTGGATAAGATAGAAAATGTACTGGAAATTACTACAGATCATTTGCAGGCTGCAATGCAATTTGAAGAACAGAATCAAAGGATGGCCGCAATGGCATGTGAACTGTATCAGAACTGGTGTAATACCCAGAATGTGCAGTCACTGGCACAGGCTGCGGAGATACTGGGAGTGTTTCCGGGAGAGAGCAGGATTTCTCTAAATGAGTATTACGTAGTATTTCCCGGAGAAAAAGAAGAACGGAAAAAAATCAGGGCGCAAGTTTTGTCGGACGAAAATTCTATCAGGCTTCTTTCGATGGTTGTTAATTTGATGGTTTCGTTTTACCGGGATGGTTTATTGTGTACCTATCCCGGTGTGGGGACAATGATTACGCAGCCGAGAGGAAAGCTTTTCTGGAGAGGAGAAAACGCATATTACGGCTCTTCGAAACCGAGTATTTACAGGAGCACCGGAAATTTGTCCCCGGAACTATTTCAGACAGTGACCAAAATGAGATACGATGAGTGCGGTAAAATGCTGGATCAAATGGAGGCACCATTGCAGTGGTCCAGACAAATCAGCGATGTTTCTTACATGGCGATTATGCAGCATTATGGATTGCCCACGCATATGCTGGATATTACCGGGGATATAAAAACGGCCCTCTTTTTTGCGTGCTGTAAGTGGAAACAGGAAGATTCGTTTAGCAGATGGGAGCCGCTCAGAAAGTGTGATTTTGAGAAAAAGGATTCCAGACCCAATGTGGCTGAAATAGGTGGAGATTCCCGGTATGGAATGATTTATAAGGCAAGGACGGAGATAGAAGATCTGATGTGGCTGGTAGTGGAACCCGCAAAAAATAACTGTGGGGAAAATTCGGAATATCAATCCATGGAAAAGCATGTGATACCGGTGGGGTATCAGCCGTTTAACCGGTGTAGGTCGCAGCATGCCTATATGGTTCTTGGAATACAGGATCTGTACCTGGATGCACAATTCGATAAGGCGAAATTCTTATTGGATGAGGATTTCTGTGAATGGATCTATGAGGAAATGGGAAAAGGCGAAAAAATATATCCTCATAAGGATGTCCCCGATATTACCAAATACATTTCAAAGATAGCCAATACACATATATTTAGCAAAAGCGTTTTTGATGAATACTGCAAATTAAATCAATACAATCAAAAAAGAAGTGAAATATTAAAGAATAGTCTGAAACAGGAGGGATTTTTCATTAGTGACAGAGAACTGACGTTTATAGAACCCGACAAATTAAAGCAACTGAATGAAAAATATACGTTAGAGGATGCCCGGAGAATAGCCGATATAAAACCGGTAGCCAAGCCTATGATAGTGATAACCGGGTAAATGGTAACAGTACCTGAAAATTTTGGTGCATAAACTCTATGATAAAAAATTTAAAAATGTTTGTAAGATTTTGTCATTTATTGTCATGTACTAAATAGAGGGATTTTATATTACAGGACAAAGGTGGTAGCTAAATGTATGATACTGAAGAAAAATGTATGGAATTGGCGGAGAAACTTAAGAAAATATGTGAAGCCAAGGGAAGTACACCGTACAAACTTGCTAAAGAAGCAGGTATTTCTTCGTCTACAATAAGTGAATTCTTGAAGGGAAATTCAAAACCAAGAATTGATACATTACTGATTATTTGTAATCAACTTGGGATTTCTATGACGGACTTTTTGGAAGAACGGGAGGTTATGGAACAGTATGCCAAGGAGGAAGAAGAACTGGTAAAAGTATATAGAAGTTTATCAGGAGAGAAGAGAAAGCAATTAGGTACATATGTGAAAATGCTTGAGGAATATAGCGGGAGAATAGATGACTGAGAATAAAAAATTGAAAAGAAAATTAATTGTACAGTCATTTTTGCCATTGTCGATTCTTATAGTAATCAAAAGCGTAACGAAGGAAACGCTTGGGAAAATATATTGTTTGCTGGATAGCATACTACATAAATGCAATATCATTGAGACGATTCAAGAGACAGGACTGAGGGACGATATTTGGCAGATTTTAATTGGTATTATTGCACTTTGGTTTGCAATCAGTGGATTCATTACGTTCTGGCAATTTCGGCAGGCGCGTTTTACAGCATTTAATGATGATGGGGATAAAATTGTGATAGAAGACAAGATACAAGACTCCGGTATCAGCTTTTTTATGACGTTTATACTTTCGCTGTTGGTGGATAAAGTAAGTACAGTTAATGAGTTTATCTCATATATACTGGTGATGTGGTTTGTTGCAGAACTTATGGTCAAAACGGATTTATATTACCAGAATCCTGTATTGATTTTATTGCAATACAAGCTTTACAGGGTGAAATTTACTTCTGACATAGCGAATGTACCAAATCCCAAAACATATATTGCTATATGCCGTGAGGAACTGGACGAAAATAAGGTAGTAAAATGGAAATATATTTCGGATGATGTGTGCCTTATGTACAACAAGAACAGAAAGGAACAGTAAATGGAAGATGTAAGAGAAGAATGTACAATGCAAAACATAGTAACGGAAATAGAAACTATGTTTTGCGATGAAGAATATGGATTCGAAGTATATGCACTTATAAAAGGTGATGAAAAGACACTAAAGCGCTTTGCGTTCTATGAAAAAAGTAAAAACAATCAAGATAATTTCAAAGACAAAATTCAGAAAACAATTGCTGAGGTTGTGAAAAGAGATTATGGAGTTGAAGCATCACAATATGTAAGTGTAGATTATGTGGCGGATGATCAACACAGAATATATGTGCTGCCACAGAACGAACAATATGCCCCTTTTGAATATTTGAAAGCTGTTGAGCCGAAGGAAAATTATTTTGGAGTAAATGACTTTGACAATGTGGATGCAATACTCTTTCGGTTTAAAAGAGAGAGCAGGTGTATATGGGCATATCAAAGTGTTCAGCCTATATTGATTCCGAACAAGAAAAAAGAAAATTTTTTGGTCAAGGCGATATCTACAGAAGATATGGACAAGTTCGAGGAATTTACGGATAGAATTTTTACGATAACTCAAAAAGTAAATTTACTGGTGGTGGGAGAGAATATACTGACCAGGGATATAAAGCTGATGCAGAGGCACTTTGGCTTTGAACAGTATATTCGTTCAGAAGCCATGAAAGTTGTGGAGGATATAACCAAAACGGGTCTTGTGGAAAACAATTTTAAATTACAGGAATATGTAAGTCGTCCATCAAAGACATACGCCAAAAAAATGCTTCGAATTAAGCAGTACAATGTTGTGAAACTGAAATCAAAGGAGTTAATAAAGAAAATTCAAAAAACGGAAAGATGGCATGAAACATTTACGATTATAAATGGAAAAATACAGCTAAACACTTATAAAGACGTAGAACACTTGATAGATCTGTTTGATGAAAGGTATACAAAGTCATTAATAACAAATGATGAGTTTGATACAGATGTAAAGCGAATAGCAAAGAAGAATGAAACGTGATAGATAATCAGATATTATCATTTAATTTTACAATTATTTATAAAAATAGAGGTGGTTGCATAGAATGAATATTAATTGGGAAACAATAGTAGATGGTTTTAGGGGATTTGAAAAATTGGCTCTTGAATTTGTAGAAGAAAATGAACCACAAAATGGATGCTCATGGAAACCAACAAAGGAGACGCGAGACGGAAATCATGATGCAATTCTGGCCAGAGAAGTTTCAGACACTCCAAAGCCGGATTTTGCTGTATTTGTTGGATATGCAAATAATGTGGATGTCTGGTGGATGGAAGCTAAATATTCTGCTGAGGCAACTCAGGAAAATAGCATAATAAGCAGATATCGCTTGGATGCAACTATTGTTAGCGCAATTTTGTCACGCAATATTTCAAAAATCATTTTTGTTACAAATTTAGAGATAGCATCAAAAACAATTGCGGATATTCGAAAAGCTTTGATATTCTCCAATAGTTGTAGCGAGGTGAAATTCTATACAAAAAGTCATTTGGAAAACTGGCTTTTAGACAAGCCGTTTTCTTTTTTTGGATCTAAATTTAAATGTACTCTTGATATGTATAATCAATTAGAAAAACCATATTTCAACCATATTGAAGAACTTTCTTTTTACTCTATTGGAAATAATTTTTTTCAAGAACCGCTATCTTCTGTATACGTTGGTGGAATATATGAAATTCACTTTTCCATTTCTGTATACAAGGATTTTGACGCCACATTGAATAGCTGTATTAATATCCAACTACTATCAGAGGATTCGAAAAAAATTCATTTAAAAAAGGGAATTAATGATTATGTTTTTTATGCCTGTATACCGGAAAATTTGGAATATGAGCCTATTTCAAAATTGGATTCACCTGGCGAATATAAGACGCTACAGCCCATATCCATTGCTTATTTATTAGAAAACGAATCTAGTACAGAAGATTTTGAAATACAAATTATTCCGGCAACTGCAATAAAAATTATAAATTCAGAAAATATATTTTTTGACATTCCATCACAAAATAAGTTGGTTGATAAATTATGTAAGGATCTGACAGATCATACCCATAATCCGGATTGTAAATTTTCGTTAATATCAATATATGGAAGTTCCGGAATTGGAAAATCTTATGTCCTACAGTTATTTAAAAATAAGTTAATGAAAGAAAAACAGCATATATTATGTAGCACTTATACTTTTTCAGGCGATAAAATAGATGACATAAAGGTTATTAAAAAAATTATTTTTCAATTGTTTTTCCCGTATTTATATTTTGAGGATTTAGATTCGGATTATGTAAATGAATTACGAAAAAATTTTCCTAAAATCAAAGATATTTTTTGGAATTTTGTTTTTTTCTCAACCGAAATAGAAGATTTTATAAAATATGTTCAAAATCCTGAACTGTTAAAAGATATTTTTCTCAGCAACATATGTATTAATAATCGCATTATACTTTTGGATGATATTCATAAAGTACCACGTGAATACGGAAATATTTTAAAGGAAATGCTTAAGTTACTAATAAGTCGGGAATACCCTGTTTTTTGCATTATAACTTCACATCAAAAAATTTCTATGGAAAAATATAGAAATGGTAAAAAACAATTTTTTGATAGTATTGAAGTGAACGTCACCAGTAATGATATATGTACACTTCTTGGCAATAAAAATATTGATGTTGATGCTGCTGGCATAACAACACTTTTTGGATCGGTAATAGAAGTGGTATATTTTTTGAAATATTTGTCTACACTGAACGATGCTATAAAAAATATCGACGATTTTAAGCTAGCATATCACTCATTTATGCGATGTGAGCTTCTCAAAAATGAAATAATTTCTAAATTCAAAAATACGTTTAGCAGAAATGCTGATGCGGAAGCATTATGTTCCTGTATTTATTATACCTTATCAGGAATACATCGTAAGTTAATAAATGATATTCCACAATCTGCTGAAACCCTTAATTTACTATTAGATGCCGAATTAATCAGAAAAAATGATGATGATTTTTTTGTGAGTTGGCATGATTACTATAGAGATATATTTATTAGTCATTTTTCTTTAAAACCATATAATGGTATACATATTCCCTTTGAAGATGTTTACCATATGAAATTACAACTTGAACTAAAAAGCCAGGAAAACAATACCGTAGAGGAAGCATTAAGCAAAATGGAGGAGTTATTTGCTGAGCAGAAATATTATTCAATTTATTATATTTTGGAAAACATTTTTCTGGAAGACACTGTAAAAAGGCAGTTCAAAAACGGTGTTTGTACTCAAAATTATTTTATGTTTTTTGCATATTTTGCTTATGCAAATGCAAATGCCGGAACAACTTATTCTGGATATGATCTGTTTCAACGTTTATATACAGAGGCAGCTTCGGTATCAGACACAACAGTAATAATAATTCGATATATTGCATTGTGGGAAATAATCAATTCACTCTATGAAAGCAATAAGTATCAAGAAGCTTTGCAAAAAATAGATTGCTTTAACAGAATGGCAACAGCTGTTCAAAATAATTGGAAAGTTCTGTTCGGCTGGGATCTTCCATCGATAAAATACGCTGTAAACACAGTAAAAATGTTTATTGACAGTGAAAATGGAATTAATTGTTTGGATAAAATTCCGGCAAAAGATTTTTTGTTTTCAAAAGATATTCCTTTTTCCACGTATCGCTTGATTTTATGTAATCTTACAAATGATTTTGATACAGCGCAAAAAATACTTAGAGAATATAACAGTCTGGTACAGAATAGACCGGATTGCGATGCCAAGACAAAATATATGTATAATTTTGCTGTTATATTTCTCGATTGTATTAATGATAAAGTAGATATCAGCGAAGTCATTGTCGCAAATAATCTATTAAAAGAAAACTTTGTTCATGATTATAATAGACACATTTTTGCTACCTCTCTTCTAGCATTAACCAAAGGAGATTTACCACTGTGTGAGAAGTATAGGCTGGAATATATGAAAACGCAGCGACCATTGAAAGTGCGTCAACTTGCTTTTGAAGCAGCATATTCGGCATTAGTATATTTGCATAAGCATCAAAAAATGGCAGCAATAAATGAACTGGAAAAAGAAGTGACATTATTCGCTGAAAGGTCAACGTACCTTCCTGTTATTAGTCACAACATAAAATATATAAATCAATATGAATTTTCATTAGATGATTTAGAGTTTTATTTAGGCGGGCATCTTCGGGAAGGGAAATATTATATAGATATCCGCATGCTATATTAAGTGTAATAGCATGCGGATATAGAGTTGCTTTTAATATATAGTAGTATCAGTGATATTCGGTTGAATATGCTTTCGCAGTTCTTCAGAAGATAAAAAATCAATATATTCGTCTATGTCTATAACCTCCTTCAGACGAATGAAAGAATATTTGAGATATTCTTTTTTAGATTTTTCGTCAGGGACAAACTCAAATATTTGTCGAACAATTAAATTATAAAAATGCTGTAATGATGAATAATAGTTAAATCGAAATTTTTTATAAATGTTATTTTTCTGCAGGTATTCCTTAATCATTTTGTATGCAGTCATCATATCGTCTATATTCTTTTGATTAAATGACTGTACAATGGATCCCGAACGTTTATAGTGGTGATACACAACTTGAGGGACACAAACCACTCTATTTGCAGCCAGCGTGCAACTATATGAAAAAGGTTGATCTTCAAAAAAAATATGCTCTGGAAATGTTAATAAATTATCCGTCAAAAAAGTTTTTCGATATATTTTATTTAAAGCTGACGGCAAGAACTTTATACCATAATTATACTCGTTTGTCATAATACGAAATGCAATCTCTCCAGAAAGCACATAATCTTGATCGTATTTGCACTTATATACGGGAGAAGTAGTAATATAATCGTATTCTCGCATCAAACTACATGTAACAATATCGGCATTTAATTGTTGCGCTTTATTATACATTACTTCCAGATAATTTAGGTCCATCCAATCATCACTGTCAATAAATGATATGTACTCTCCAGATGCCTGTTGGAGCGCTTTATTTCGGGCTCCTCCAGGCCCAAGGCTGGTAGAAAGCGGCAAAAACAAAACATTTTCGTGCGTTTTGGCAAGTTCAGTTGCTATTTGAGGAGTACTGTCTGTAGATGCATCATCTGCAATAATAATTTCAATGTCTGATAAGGTTTGGTTAAAAATGGAATCCATACATTTTAATAGATACCTTTCTGTGTTATGGGTTGTAACGATAACGCTCACTTTCATAATTAAATCCTCCTTTGGGCTGTTTGGAATACTAAAAACCGACTGATAATATCTGATTATCAGTCAGTTACAACAGAATAGAGGAATCGCCGGCATTGAGGAGAATGTGCCGGCGATTGTTTTTTGCGATTTCGTTATACTTGAAAATTTTTTCTGGGATGTTTAGAGGTAAGAATATCCCTTTGTTTGGATAATGCGACATGAGTATAGATTTCAGTAATATTAATAGAACTATGTCCTAGCATTTCTTGAATATAACGAATATCGACATCGGCCTCCAAAAGGCTTGTGGCAAAGGTGTGGCGAAACATATGTGGAGTAATATGAAGGTCAATTGCTGCTAAAGATACATATTTATTAATCATCCGCCGAATTGCCTGATCTGAGACGGGAGTTTGATTTTGGTTAATGAAGAAAAAACTACAGGGATTATTCTTATCGTGAAAACTGTTGCGATATTCAGTCAGAATATGTAAGACATCATCATTACCTATTTGCATGCGCCGCTCCTTGCTTCCTTTCCCATAAATTAAAATAGATCGGTCCACCAGATTGACATCGCTTGTTTTTAAGGAACATAGTTCGGAAATTCGTATCCCGGTGGCAAAAAGTAATTCAATGATAGCCGCATCACGTAAAGCATTTTGGCGTTGATAGGTAGTGGAAGCCTGAATGCGATATGCGTAGATAGTTGATAGCATTGATTCCACAATTGGGAGGGGGATTGTTTTGGGTAAAATGGTTGGTTCACGGAATTTAATTTGAATTTTGTTGAAAGGATTTATAGTAATAATTTCTTTATATTCCAAATAATGAAAGAACGCTTTAACTGATGCAATTTTCCGCTTTACGGTTTTAGGCTTATAGAGTTGATGAAGCTTACTGATGTAAGTTTCCAAAACGGAAGATGAGACGTCAGCTACATCAGAAATGTGAATAAACTCTGAAAATTGTCTAAGATCAATCTTATAGGCTTTCAAAGTCTTAGAATTTAGTCTTTTTTGAAACTCACAGTGTGTCAGGTAATCGATAATTTGTGCGTCTAAATTGTTCATTACAGAAACTCCTTTGTTATTTTTTGATAGGCAATGTGAATTATTATATCGGATGTTTGCAAGAAAACAAAGGGGTGAATTGAAAGATAAGTGAACGATAATTAGAAGTTATCTGTTGAATGTGATCCGGAAAAATGGCAAAAAATATATAGTTATTTGCCAGTGCATACGATAGGAGATGCGAGTGGTTATGTATAAAGCTAGTATAATTGTCTCATTAAGTAATGAATATGCATTAACAGAAAATTTTTTTGGTAACCTGCTTGGTATTATAAATGGAGATATAGACGTGTTTGCTGTGGTTGATGGAGAAACTGATAGAAAAACAATTCAATTTTTAGATAAACTAAAAAATATGTACCCAAACATATCTGTTATTTATAATAATGAAAATATTGGATATTCCAAAACTAACAATATTGGCGCATTTTTATCCTCATCCCCATATTTGATTTTTTTAAACTCAGATACATTTCCTATTGATGATTCACTGTACAAAATGATAAACTTCATGGATAAATCACCAGAAATTGGAGTTGCGCAAGGACTAATTTTATATCCTCAAACTAATCTTGTGCAAAGTGCTGGTCATATATTTGGTTTTTATAAAACTTCACATGCATTTGATGGATTGGATCAACAAGCCCCTATAGTACATAGAATGGCTGAACGGCAAGCGTTAGGTTCAGGATTTTATATCACTAGGCGTTCCCTTTTTGTTGAAGAAAATGGTTTTAACGAATTATTTTACAATGCATGGGAAGGATTAGAATATTCTTTGAAAATACATTGCAAAGGATATAAATGCATGTATTATCCAGAAGCAAAGGCTTACCATGTAAAAGGCTCTGGGCGAAATCGCAGATTTCGAGATGAATCATATCAGACCGGTTATTTTTGGCATTGCTGGGGAGACAAAATTAAAATAGATATCCCGGATATATATCACGAGCAGTTACAAGAAGAAGACTACAAATACCATTATTTATTGATAAACGGAAGCTCAATAAGAGATAATATATGGTCAATTCTTCTTAAGGAGCTTCCATTCAACTTTATTGGACATTATAATATTGAAAAATCTATGGTTAAAAATTCGATATCCTTAGAAGATTCTGTTCCGGCATCCTTTTTACAAAGTAAGTCAAATCTTCTTTTTGTGGTAGACAGCTTTAAAGATATTATAAATAACCATCGGATTTTTAGTTACAGAAAATCTTTTATGGTGCATGATATAATTTTAGACCTTCATGGTAATGTTATATACCCTCAGATTTATTTGAAAAAGTGAAAATTACCATACTCTGGGATCTAAGTTATATGATGGAGAGGTCTCTTTTGCGTTATAAATTACAGCGTTGGATTGTTTAAAATTAAGATGCGTATTTCTAATTATTTTATGATAAGAGGTTCCTGCTAAGGCTAAATTTTCATATGGTATCGGATCACTATACAGAAAAGTACCTATCATGCAACAAAGATATTTGATCCGTTCATCATTTTTCATAATAGCGGGGGCCTCTGCCTCTAACAAATGCTGTAATGCTTCTTCCCTTTTGCCCATTAAAATATAACAAACTGAAAGCTTCAAATGACATTTATAGTATTGAATCCAATATTGGTTTTCAAATAACGCTTCTTGAGATAACTGCAATTGTTCAATACTGCCGGTTCCGAGTAGAAATTTGACATATTGTATTTCGCATTGACAGTCTAAATGCCTTCTGTGCTCAGATGGCATTTGAAAATGTAAATCTGCAAGTTCTAAATATTTTAAAGCTAATGAAAGATTAAGATGATAAATACCCTTTGCATAATCCATATAAGTATATCCTAAATGTTCATCAGACTCATATTTAATAGCTAATCTTACATTTTTCTGCAGCCACTTATTTGCAAGTCTTATTTTATCTAATGCAAGATAAGTCACCATCATGCGATTTGTTGCAGTTAAAAATGATCGTGCTTCTAATTGTGGATTCTTTGGTTCAATAATACTCCAACTTTTTCTAAACTCATTTATATAGGCCGGGAGTGTTTTAAACTCTTGAAAGCTCCAATATTTTGCATCGATAATCTGCGCTTCTGCCTTAAAATATAAATTATCTTTCGCTTTTAATTTATAGTTTGATGTGATTTCATAAAAAATACCAAGAGCTTTTTGGCTTATATCGCAATGCATATAGCTGAAAGCTAAAAAATATTTTACATTCTCTATTTTTTCTGCAGGCCCTCCATAATATACGGATCCCTTTTTAAGAGATTCGCACAAAGAAAGAACCTTGCTATATTTATTATTTTTAAAACATACATCAATGTATTCATAAATTGAATCAAAATATAAATTATAATATTGAGGATAATACTCTATTAAGGCACACTGGTACAATTCTTTGCGATCTTTATCTCGTACCATAAAGTTTTGTAAACAGGGAACAATTTTTTCCTTATAATCCTCAATAACTTTTTGGGGGATATATTTGTTCCAAATTTCAAAATTGGGATAAACATAGTCCCCGTTATGTATGATATATTTCTTGCCAAGCAGATACTTTATTTTATTAAAGGCCAGTTCCTGCAAAACAGCATAGGGTACTCCGTCTTTCATGATACAGATTAGCAACAACAGTACATCATCAAAAACAAAGGTGCCTTTAATGTATCGAACTGCATTGTTATAAAAAGAGTCGATATAAAATTGCTTTATTTCTCTAGAACTATGAAAACTACCAATTTCCTGCGCAAAAGAATGTAACAATCCCGGGTATTTTAGATAATGTTTATTGGGGACAATCTCGTTCAAATTATTAACGGTAAAGGGAATACATTCATTTATTATGCCAAGAATTTCGGCATCTTCAATATACTCTAAAGGTATGTTTTCCATATTTGAAAAATCAAGTGGCTCTCTTCCGGCTATAACAAAAGAAATGTTCTTCCGAGGGTTGAAAGCATTTAATATTTCTTTAAAAATGGAATAATTGGTTTCATTAAGCAAATTAACATTATCTATAAAATAAATTCGTTCATAAGCAAAGGCATTGCAAGCTTCGAAGATTTTTTTGGTTTTTGAAAAAATAGAACCACACAATGTTTTTTGAATTGTTAAGTAATCCTCATCTTGTAATGCCTGAATTAGTAATTCAATGTTTTTACTATTAAAAAAAGAATTTGCAATGCTGTTTTCGCGGCAATAATGCGTAAACGCAGTGGCACTAATACTCAGACTATAAAAATTGAAGACCAATGTAAAAATTAATCGGCAAATATCTGCACCATCAGTCATTTGACCAGTAAAATTAATATATATAATTTTTTTGTCTGGTGTAATTCCTTTTAACGTATCATTTTTCAGATTATTAAGTAACCAACTTTTTCCTGAACCATGTGGGCCATATATATTATACATTTTATTATTCGCTGATTTGATTCCGTTCTGAACGGAAATATAAACCTGTGACTGATTCGAAAATATTCTTCCCAGCGATGCAAAACGCAATTTATAATTTCCACAATCAATGCGTTTATTGTGCAATTTGTAATATATGTCAAGAGAAAATTCTTTGTTAATATCAAATTCTTCTTCTAGCTCACCTAAGTTTAAAGAAAATGTTGTTATTTCCGGAGGAACGGTTTCCTTATACAATAATTCATTGTTACAATAGAGAAAAAGCGGAGTAGTATCAAAACCATATGCAGTGAATTCTCCCTCCAAAATATAGTTATTTGATAAATATAACGGATATACTACTTCATCTTCTAAAACACTATCTATTGTATATGAGTCGCTTTCGTAAAGTATGCGAATACATTGAAGCTGAACGTTAGGTGCTGTTGGAGGCGTATAGTTTACAGGAGTATTGAAAAAGAATGTTTCTACATCAGGGTTTTTCTTTAACCAGTACGCTAAGGCATATCCATCAACAAATGCAATTTTTTTAACTGTTGATAAATAGTAAAATTTTTTTATTCGCTCTATTAAATTATTTCCCATAGATGTACTGGATATGAAAAAAATTTTAATCAGATTTTTTTCAAACATAGAAGACACTAATGTAGAGTCATATTTCCTAGAAGATATGTTTTCATCCGTATGTATAGTATATTTAACCTCCGCCCACATGGATGTTCCACTAAATTCACAAAAATTTTCAAGATCTCTATTACCATCCCGTGTGGCTTTAGTCAGTCTCCAATTTTCCAAGGGAAATCTTTTTTTCAAATATACTTCAACTAAAAACTCAAATTTTCTTGAATCCTGTGTTGTTGTTTCTCCTTGATATGAGATTGTGTCTTTAAAATTCCAATTTAACATCTTCTGTACCTTATCACATTGTATTAAACATAATCATGTAGTATCTATTATCCAAAAAACGCAATCAACAGATAACTTCTAATTATCCCTTATAATCCATCCGCACTATATATAAATAAGTATATTATAAAATCATACAATTTCAAGAAAATTACATTTCGAAATACCGAAGGAACACAGCGGTTAAAACGAAGGAGTATACGAAGGAGTATACGAAGGAGTATAAATCAAAAAGTATGTAAGATTCTGTCGACTTTTGTCATGTATTATATAGAGACATAAATAAATGGCAAAGGCGGTAAAACTATATGTACAATACCAAAGAAAAATGCAAAGAGCTTGCGGAAAAATTCAAACAGATCTGTGCTGAAAGAGGCACAACGCCTTATAAGATCGCTCAGAAATCCGGGCTATCTTCCTCTACGGTCAGTTGTTTTCAGGCGGCTACAACGGTACCGAGAGTAGATACCCTGATGATACTTTGCAACCAACTTGGTATTTCGGTCAGTGATTTCTTTGGAGAACGGGAAGTGTCGCAGACACAGACTGAGGATGAAGAAAATATCCTGAAAATGTATCGTAATCTGCCGGAGGACAGGAAAATGGCTTTACGGACTTACCTGAAAATGCTGAATCAGTATCAGGAAGAATAGGGACAAACGCAGCATTCTGTGGTATGATGTGAGAGTAACAGGCGATATGTGTCAGAAAATATGACACAAGAGACCTGAAAGAGAGAACATCGAAAGGTATCGTACGATTATGAATACTATGACACAGGATACTTCCACCGGTCTTTGGAATAAGAAAAACAGAAAAATTTTCTTCTGGAGCATCCTTGCGCTTGCCGTGATCCTGCGTTGCATCCGTTTTGCCACAGTGCCGGACGGTATCAACCAGGACGAGGCCATGGGAGCGGTGGATGCCTGGGCATTATCAAAATACGGAACCGACAGATATGGTACTTTTCTGCCGGTTCATTTTACTGCCTGGAGATACAGTCAGATGAGCGTTCTCCTTGCCTATTGCATGGTCCCCTTTATCAAACTGTTCGGATTCAACACGGTAACGGTGCGTCTGCCGATGGTACTGATCTCCTCCGGCGCGGTGGTATTGGTATATCTTGTGGGCAGGAAATTATTTTCTGAACGGATCGCCCTGGTGGCAATGCTGCTGACCGCTGTGAATCCCTGGCAGTTTATGCAGAGCCGCTGGTCGCTGGATTGCAATCTCTTCCCGCATATTTTCCTGCTGGGATTTTATTTACTGCTTCTTGGATTGGAAAAACGACGCTATTTATACTTGTCCATGGTCTTTTTCGGACTGACATTTTACTGTTACGGTATCGCTGCCTATTCCGTAACTGCATTTCTTTTTGTATTCTTCATATGGTGCCTGTGGAAGCGCCGGCTGAAATTCCGGGAAGGATTGCTGTGCGCACTGATCTTTACGGTAGTGGCCCTGCCGGAAGTCATAGTTCTGGGAAGCAACGCGGTACACTTTGGCAGAACCATAAGTACTCCGCTTTTTACCATGCCGTATTTTCCGGACAGTGTGAGAAGCGCAGATATTCTGTTTTTGAACTTTTCCTTTGCACAGTTGGGGAAAAATGCCTGGGCTCTGTTCAGCCATGTATTCCTGCAGCTGCCGGATATTTTCTTCAATTCGATTCCGGCTTTTGGCCCGTTGTATCATGTGTCGATCCCGTTTGTCTTTGTGGGGATCATTGTATTTACCATACAGCTCTTCCGGGAGAAAAACATTGAAAAACAGACACAGATGCTGGCATTATGGGGCTTCCTGGTCACCGGGATCTGGGTCGGCCTGATCACTTACGAAGTCAACATTAACCGTGTGAATATTATTTTCTATCCGATCATCCTGTTATGTGCCTACGGAATCGGTCTGGCGGTTCGAAAATGGAAAAAGCTGTGGCCGGTGGTCGCAGCTGCCTATGGAATCAGCAGTATTCTGTTCTTCGGGACTTATTTTACTACCTATGCGGAAGAAAGCAGAGAGTACTATAACATAGATTTCATGGAGGCGGTGGCGGAAGCGGATTCTCTGGAGGAATACGAAAGTCTGTACATCACCGGCAATCTGGGCTGGTAGTTCAACCGGGATGCCACGGAGATCCTGACCCAGTATGTCTGTAAGATAGACGCACAGTATTATCAGGGGAAGAGTAATGTCTCCAACGGAAGAGAGCTTCCGGCTTATGCGGACCGGTATCACTACATCTATCCAGAGCAACAGGCCGCAGAACTGGTGCAGATGGTGGGAGACGGCCTGCTGGTATTGTATCAGGGAGATCTGCAATACATTGATTTTTCCTATGATGTAGTGGATACGGTAGGAGATTATCTGTTGCTTACCGTACAGAATTAAGAGAGGACGCTTATGAATATCATACTTTTATCGGGCGGTTCCGGACAGCGGCTTTGGCCCCTGTCCAACGAGATCCGTTCCAAGCAGTTTATCAAAATATTCCATACGGAAGACGGCGGCCTGGAGTCCATGGTGCAGCGGGTGTACCGGCAGATCCGGGAGGCGGATCCGGAGGCAAAGATCACGATTGCCACATCCAAGGCACAGATCTCTTCCATCCACAACCAGCTGGGAGAAAATGTCGGTATCAGCATGGAGCCCTGCAGAAGAGACACCTTCCCGGCGATTGCACTGGCGGTGGCATATCTGCAGGATGTGCAGGGAGTGACGGGAGAAGAGCCGGTGATCGTATGTCCGGTGGATCCGTACGTGGAAAAGGATTATTTCGAAGCCTTGCAGCGGCTGGAGGAGCGTGCGGCACAGAGTGCGGCCCATCTGGTGCTGATGGGTATGGAACCGACGTATCCCAGCGAAAAATATGGCTATATCATTCCGAAAACAGCGGAAAATATCAGCCCGGTGGAAATGTTTAAGGAGAAACCGGACAAGGAGCAGGCAGCGGAATATATCAGACAGGGAGCGCTGTGGAACGGCGGAGTGTTTGCCTTCCGCCTGAATTATGTATTGCAGAAGGCTCATGAACTCATAGAGTTTACCGATTATGAAGATTTGCTGGCAAAATATGAAACCCTACAGAAGATCAGTTTCGACTATGCGGTGGTGGAGAAGGAACCTGAGATCGAGGTCATGCGTTTTGCCGGAACCTGGAAGGATCTGGGTACCTGGAACACCCTGACGGAAGCCATGGACAGTGCATGTGTCGGGGAGGCAGTGCTCAATGAGACCTGCCGGAATGTCCATGTGGTGAATGAGCTGGATATGCCGGTGCTGTGCATGGGATTGCAGGATATTGTCGTGGCGGCCAGCCCCGAGGGGATTCTGGTATCGGACAAAGAGCAGTCCAGCTATATCAAACCATATGTGAGCAGTTTTACCCAGCAGGTCATGTTCGCAGAAAAATCCTGGGGTAGCTTCCGGATCATGGATGTGGAAAAGGAAAGTCTGACGATCAAAGTGACATTGAATCCCGGACATAAGATGAATTATCACAGCCATGAATTTCGGGATGAGGTATGGACGGTGATCTACGGAGAAGGCCGGGCAGTGATAGATGGTGAGGAACGCAGAGTAAAGGCCGGTGATGTGCTGCGGATGCCGGCGGGATGCCGGCATATGCTTCTGGCAGACACGGAGCTCCAGGTGATCGAAGTACAGCTGGGAAAAGATATCAGTGTACAGGATAAGAAAAAATATCCTCCTCTAAAGCCTTTATAATTGCTGTGCCAAACAGGAAACGTCCCTCTTCGTTGGGATGAACGGCATCCACCAGATAGCAGGCAGCATTTTGGGGATTCCATTGCAGTGCCTCGTTGGTATTGAAAAAGAAAACGTTCATGGCCGCCGCGGTTTCTTCGGCACCGGTCACATAATCGTTCAGAATTTCATCCAGATCATTGTTGAAAGCGGTACCGTTGTCGAACGCTGTAATGAAATTCGAGGAAGCGATCAGAATTTCAGCATCCGGGTAAGCATCCTGCAGAGATTGCACCCCTGCTTGCAGACCGTCACGGTATTGCTCCACAGTATATCCCGTAAAATAGTCATTCAATCCGTAATTGATTACGAAACAAAGTTTTTTCTCCCCGGAGATTTCGGCAGTATCTTCCGATAAAAAGCGCTGTACGGCACTGGGGAAGGATTTGTCATCGGGGGTCAATTGTGTGGCGGAGGAACCTCCGATGGCACGGTTGTGAACGGAGGCTTTCGTCAGCGCACCGATAACGCCGGGGATGGAGGCAAAATCCTGATAGTTTCCGAATACGCTGTCACCGAAAAAGACGATGTCATAATCGGACAGATCGGAATAGGAAGCAGGGGCATTAATGGCTGCCTGCACCAGGGTATCAAACTGTGTCAGACTGGAGTTATCGGCATCTATACCATGGTATTGCAAGGTGCCGCTCAATACCAGCAGCATGACGGAGCGGGCAGCGACAGCATTTAATTCCAGAGGAGTGTCATAGGCATCAGGATTGGAGATCAGCCATTCTTCTCCGCCGGGGAAGAACAGAGAGACATTTTCCCGGACAGACAGGGGAGCTGCCAGAACCTGCACCAGATTTTCGTAGGTTTCGGTGTCACTGCTGTGGGCCTGCCAGTATTTCAGAGAAGGACAGGAGAATACTATGGTAAATTCAACACCGGAATAAGAATCGACATATGCCAAAAGATCCTCATCGAAAGAGGCATAAAATCGACTGTTATTATGGAAATTGCTGTTCCACAGCAGTAAGGGGTCCAAAATGAGCAATACGTGAGTGACCTCATTTCCGGAGGAAAAAGCAGTTTTCAGATAATCGGAGATATCGGAAAAGGAAGTCAGGCGGTGGGAACAGCTGACAGCATCGTAACCCATATAGGTAGAGTAAATGTCTTCCGGGAAAGCTTCCGGCGCATACATGGAGCAGAAGACCCCCTGATAGGATTCCTGCTGCAGGCGCCCAAGATCGGCGGAACGTTTTCCGGGTTCATATATTTTCACATAGAGAATTCCGGCGGCTGTTACGGCAAGCAGCAGAACTACAATAACGATACCGGAAAAGAGTTTCCATGATTTTATTCTCTTTTTCGTATTTGAACTCATAAGGCGAAGAGATCCTTTCTGTGAACAGTAAGTATGGATTTATAACGGTTTTATTATACCGCAGCAAAGCGATGGATGCCAACACCATTGTTGTTTTTCTTTCTTCAATATGATAAGATGAGTCAGTAAATAGGCAAAAAGTGACCAAAGGAGGCCCCTATGGAAGAATTAGCTATTTTTGGAGGAAAACCTGTACGAGAGAATAAAATTTTCTACGGACGGCAATATATTGACCAGGCAGATGTAGATGCAGTGGCAGCAGTAATGACCAGCGACTACATTACCTGTGGACCTAAGGTAAAGGAACTGGAAGAACATTTGTGTGAATTGACACATGCCAAATATGCAGTAGTAGTATGCAACGGAACTGCAGCCCTGCATCTGGCGGCTCTGGCAGCGGGTTTTGGCGAAGGGGATGAGGTTATCGTAAGCTCCATTACATTTGCAGCTTCTTCCAACTGTGTATTATATGCCGGTGCAAAGCCGGTCTTTGCGGATATTAACCCGGAGACTTATAATATTGATCCGGCATCCATTCGGAAGCTGATCACCCCCAGAACCAAGGCAATTGTCGCAGTGGATTTCACCGGACAGGCTGTGGAACTGGATGAGATCAGGAAAATCTGCAAAGAGCATAACCTGCTCCTGATCGAGGATGCGGCGCATGCCATTGGGACAACCTATAAGGGACAGCCGGTGGGAAGCCTGGCAGATATGACCTGCTTCAGTTTCCATCCGGTGAAGACAGTAACCGGTGGAGAAGGCGGAGCAATTACAACGAATGATGAGAAACTATATCGCCATCTGATGAGATTGAGAACTCATGGTATTACGAGAGATCCGGAGGAAATGGTACATCCTACAGATGCTCTGTGGTACAACGAGCAGGTGGAACTGGGCTTTAACTATCGTATGACGGATTTTCAGGCAGCATTGTTACTTAGCCAGTTAAAGAAGCTTCCTGCTTTTGAGAAACGTAGAAAGGAAATCCGCAAACGCTACAACGAAGCCTTCGCAGACATGCCGGAACTGATCCTGCAGAAGGAGATCCCGGAGTCTGACACGACCTGGCATCTGTATGTACTGCATCTGAATCTGGAGAATCTGAACTGCGACAGACGGCAGTTCTTTGACGCGCTGTATGCAGAGAATACCTGCCCACAGGTACATTATCTGCCGGTATACTGGCACTCTTATTATGAAAAACTGGGTTATGAAAAAGGGCTGTGCCCGAATGCGGAGAAATACTACAACGAAGTCATGAGTATTCCTCTGTACTACGGATTGACCGACGAAGACGTGGAAGATGTGATCCATGCGGTGAAAAAAGTGGTAGCATATTACACGAAGCTGAAATAGGATCCGACTGTGAAACCTGGACGGATAGCGGGAAAAGGCGGCATGAGACAGAAAACAGCAGAAAACAGTACGGGAAAAAGAAATAATGTCGAAAATTTCATAGAGATCGTTGTGTTTGCCGTACTGGTGGGGATTGCTTCGGCGGTTACTCTCTGGCTGTTTTACCGGCAGTGCGTGGAAAGTATGTTGGGGACGGGACTGTATCATTCCGATATGAAGGCATACATTCTGGAAATGCAGGGACTGGACAGCGGTTACAGCTTTCCCTATCCGATCCTCTTCAAGCTGGCGGCAGTGATCCATCTGGTCACAGGCAGTCTGCCCACCGGAACGGAACTGGCCATGGCGCTGGCAGCGATGTTGCTGAACAGCGCAGCGATGATCGCCCTGAAAATAATGCTGGACAGGCACGTGGGGGCGGAGTTGCGTAAAGCCATGCCCGGGAAAGCCTGGCTTCCCGGCGTACTCACAGGAACGGTAGCGGTATCCCTGTTTTTCGTATCCATGGTATATCCGCCAACGGGAATCTATCTGCCGGGGATCAAGTACAAGTATCTGGGAGTATTTACGGCAAATCCTTTCCATAACGCTACTTATATGGCGGCACGACCCTTTGCAATCCTGGCATTTTTCAAGTATGCAGAGCTGATGTCTCTGTATGAACAGGACAATGCCCACAAGGAGTATGGAAGAGATTATATCCTCTTTTCTGTTTATCTGTTACTGGCAACGATGGCGAAGCCGAGCTTTACGATCGTACTGGTGGGGGCTGCGGGAATTCTGATGCTGTGGAGAATGTTCCACAGCAAATTCCGGAACTTCATGCCCACCATTTGGCTGGGAGTATGCTTCCTTCCTACTTTTGCGGATCTGTTGTACCAGTTCCGCGGTGTGTTCGTCCCGCAGGAGGGACAGGAAGGCGGCATCGGTTTTACGCTGGGACATGTGTGGCTGCAGTATTGCGGTAATCTTCCGCTGGCTATCGGTCTGGCTGTCGGTTTCCCGATCCTGGTGCTTCTGTTGAACTATAAGGAGTTGTGCAGAGACAGCATTTACCGCTTCTCCTGGCAGATTTACGGTATGAGTTTTCTGATGGCGTTTTGCCTGTACGAGAAGGGATTCCGGGAGATGGATTTTAACTTTTCCTGGGGATATATGTACGGTATCTTTTTTGCATTTGTGGGAGCACTGTTGGTATTGCTGCGGGCTACCGGAAAGGCGGATACGAAGAAGAAAAAGGGACTGGTTGCGATACAATGGCTGGCCTATCTGTGGCATCTGGTGTGTGGATTGTATTATTTCTGGGGCTTTTTACAGGGTGCCATGTATTATTAGAAAATACTGTTTCCGTAGGATTTTCGTAAATAAGCCGTTTATAAGCATTCTCGTACAAAAAGTATGGTAAGATAGGATTTTTTGTACGAAATTTGTTCAAAATATTTTATTAACGAAAATAATAATTTTTTTAGGCTTGAAAAAACATATTTTTGTATTTTATTTGTGAATTTTGAGGTTTAAAATACAAACGAGAACTCCCGTGAACCGAATGGAATGTTATTTTATTCGATTCACGGGAGTTTTTTGCTTTTATGAATTTGAGTGACGTGTCAGCGTTCTGTTGCTGCGCCATGCTGCCAGACGCACCAGTCCATCATGGATCCCGGCGGCACAGTAAGGCATCAGCAGCAGGCTGTACACGAAAATATAGCGGGAATTGGCTTCCCAGATCGTGTGGAACAGGAAACCGCCCAGCACGGCGATCAGTCCCGTATAGGTGTAGAGGCAGAGGTTGCGGAAACGGAAATCGTCGTTGGCTGCGGCATTCGCGGAGCCATTGCCGGGACGGCGCTTTCTGACTGTAGCAATACAGAACAACAGCATGCCCAGATACAACACATTCTGCCAGGCATTGCCCCATTCGATATAAGCAGAGGCAAGAGAACCTTCATAGACTTCCTTCAAAAAGTCGCTTCGCCCACCGTAGGTGGCCAGAGTGGCCTGCCGGCTGGCATAAGTACCGTCTGCCCATTGAGACAGATGCTTGTGGAGATAGAAGTTCACGGCATAGCCGGGATGCTCCCGGAAATAGGCTATACGCTCGTTGATCGCCGCCCGGCTGCTTGTATTGGCTGCGTCGGAATTCATCCCGGCAGCATCATAGGTATCGATATTGAAGCCGTTGTACCAGCCGCATCCCCGGGAAGATTCCTGCATACCCATGGCAAAATAGGACATGGCGGTGACACCGGAACTTAAGGTATTGCCGGCTTTTTTCTCGTAGCACTTCTGCACCAGCGGCAGGACTCCCACGGAGGTAATGGTAAGACAGACTGCCATGGCCATCAGGCCGATGCACGCCCTGCCGCTGCGTCCCGGACGCAGCGCTTCGAAGAACAGCACCAGCAGCACAGCAATAATGAGGATCAGGGAGTTCTTGCGCAGCATCACACTTAAAGTAAGGAACAGGATACTGCCAAGGGCGGTAAAGACCGTAACTGCGGATAATGCGTGGGAAGTACCCACGACGCGGGTGTCGTCCGGGGAAGTGGTCTCCACGGAATATGCCGGAATACAGTCTGCCAACAGCTTTAACAGAAGAAATAGTCCCACAGAAAGCATTGCGAAGGAAGGGATCTCGCCATAGACGAAGGAACTGTACAGGATCATAGGCAGGTTACAGCATACCAGAATCAGATAACAGCAGGAGACCGGTTCCCAATCATCCGGCCACAGATAGCGCAGGGAACGGTACTGGAACAGAACGGCCACGCACAGCAGGCAGACATAGACCAGCTTGACAAAATGCCAGGCGGGAGCGCTCAGCCCGGTGAGATTCCACAGGCGGAGCAGCAGCTCCAGAAAGGCCATCAGGCCGATCTGCTGTGGATAATAGGACAGATAAGAGAAGGTGGGGTGGATAATATCTTTATTTCCAAGGATCCATTCAGCGGCAGCATTGTATACAGATAAGGCGTCCGCAGCAGGAACTGTGCGGCCGAAGACGATGAGCATCCCACCCAGAAGCAGGATCAGCCCCAGAGTAAAAACAAGCAGCCCGCGGCGGAATTTCGCACCGGCCTTGCCGGACAGAGACAGACAACAGACAAATAAAAGCCCGTATCCGGCAAGCTCCAGCAGATTCCACAAGGGATTGTCAAAGCGCAGAAGCACCTGCTGGGTCTCCATGTTTTCGGCATAACAGGTAGTGAGAAAGCTGCCAATAAACAGAAAAACTGCCAGCAGCAGTGTCAGGATCTTTACGATATTTACAGACAGACGATAAAACTTTTGCATGGGAAAAGTCCTTTCTTGCCAGCAAGCACCGGCGAGAGACAGGAAGTCTTCCGGAACTTTTGAGCGCTGCATTTTCACGCTTGATTATAGCATAAAAAAACAGTGGCTGTAAATCAATAAGCGTGGTACAATAGTTTTATATATGCAAAAGGAAAGCCCGATTTATCAGGCGGTTTTGCAAATTTATGTGATGCTCTGAATGATAAAATGAAATACGAGGAATGGAAAATGGATAAAATTGCGGTATTGATTCCCTGCTATAACGAGGAAAAGACCATCGCCAAGGTGGTGTCGGATGTGAAAAAGTTCCTGCCCCAGGCAGTGACCTATGTATATGATAACAATTCCACCGACCGCACTGTGGAGCTGGCTACGGAGGCAGGAGCAATCGTACGCTATGAATATGCACAGGGAAAGGGAAATGTAATACGCCGGATGTTCCGTGAGATCGATGCGGAATGTTACCTGATGATCGACGGAGATGACACATATCCGCTGGATTGCGCACAGGAGATGGTAGACAGGGTATTGCAGCACCAGGCGGATATGGTGGTGGGAGACCGGCTTTCCTCTACTTATTTTACGGAGAACAAGCGCCCGTTCCACAATTTCGGCAACAGTCTGATGCGGGCGGGGATCAACAGCCTGTTTCATGCCAACATTAAGGATATCATGACTGGTTATCGCGCTTTCAGCTATGAATTTGTAAAGACGTTCCCGGTATTTTCCAAGGGATTCGAGATCGAGACAGAGATGACGATCCACGCGGTGAACTACAACATGCAGGTGGAAAACGTAGTGGTGGAATACCGCGATCGTCCCCAGGGCAGTGAGTCCAAGCTGAATACCTACAGCGATGGCTTCCGTGTGATCCGTAAAATGATGCAGCTGTACAAAAATTACAAGCCGCTGCACTTTTTCGGTATGCTGGCCCTGTTATTGATCGCTGTTTCCGTGATCCTGTTCGTACCGGTCTTCCTGGAATATCTGAATACCGGTCTGGTGCCCAGATTCCCGACACTGATCGCCTGTGGCTTTATCCTGCTGGCGGGGATCCAGTCGTTTTTTGCCGGTATGATGCTGGAAGTCATGGCGGCCAAGGACCGGAAAGATTTTGAATATCGCCTGAATCGCGTCCATGGGGAGCATCAGGTGCGTAAAGGGTTGTAATATGCAGGAAAAGAAAATTCTTCCCAGACGCAAAGGCGTTGTATTGCTGAGTGTTCTGGGATGTCTGTTTGTATTTTTTGCAAAAACAGAAAAAGATCTGGCATCTGCGGGAAACATCCTGTGGACGGCAGACTACATCGGAAGTACTTTGCTGTGGACGGTAGTGCTGGGGTGCCTTCTGGGATTTCTTGGAACCTGGGTGGTGCATCGACTTTGGAACCGGGCACAGACCGCCGAAGACACCGGGAAAAAGCAGGCTGCATGGTATGCCCGCCTTTCCGCCTGGCTGCAGCGCCGCTCCGGTGTGCAGATATTTTTCGGAAGTCTGTTGTTTCTGCTGTTGGCCTGGCTGCCGGTATATCTGGCATATTATCCCGGAATCTGTGCCTATGATGCACCGGTGCAGACGGGACAGATCATGGAACATTATTATTTCGATCATCACCCCATTGTGCATACTCTGTTTCTACAGGGGATGCTGTGGCTGGGAAGTCATATCTTCGGCAGTGTGAATGCCGGAATGGCATTCTATACGGCAGTACAGATGCTGCTGCTTTCGGGAAGCATGGCTTATGGAATGCTGGTACTGCATCACCGGAAAACTGCCGCAGGGTGGCAGCTGGCCATTCAGTTACTGGGGATGTTTTTCCCGTTTCACTGGTATATGAGTGTCAGCATGACCAAGGACACGGTATTCAGTGCATTTTTGCTGTTGCAGCTGGTCAGTCTCGCAGATCTGCTGTGGGAAGACCGCAATGCCTGGCGGCCCGGGATCCGGGATCTGCTGTTTGCCCTGGGAACCGTGGGGATGATCTTATTCCGTAACAACGGAAAATATGCAATGATCGTATTGTTGGCTTTTACATTCCTGACCTTTTGTTTCGGAAAAAAAGCGAGGAAGCTCTGGGGGAGACTGCTGGTGGTATGCGGAGCAGCTTTCTGCGTAGGGCTTTTTGTGCTGTCTGCGGTATTTTCCGTCACGCATGCGGAACAGGGAGACCGCCGGGAGATGCTGAGCATGCCGATCCAGCAGTTATCCCGCTGTATGATCTATCACGGGGGAGTCAGCGTCCTTGCGGAGGATGACAATACCATGGATGCGGCGGACAAAGCACTGATCAATGATTTTATTCTGGATGAGGCGTATCGGGATTATGATCCCGGAATTGCGGATCCTGTCAAAAGACATACCAACACTTATGTGGCACGCTACCGTTCCGGTGAATTTATCCGGGTATATCTGCACCTGCTGACGCAGTATCCGGGAGATATGATCAATGCGGCACTGGCTACCAATGCCGGGTTCCTGTCTCCGTTTGATACGACCCATGCGGATGTGAACCGTGTGGAGGGCAGAGCAGGATTAAGCTATGTGCAGACCAGATGGGAAGAAGACACGCTGAATGACAGAGGGATCTACAAGGACAGCAAATGGCCGTGGCTCTTTGAACAGCTGGAGAGCTGGGCGGAGAACAACAGTTATTTGCGGACTCCGGTATTGAAATATCTCTTCGTGCCGGGAAGCTATCTGTGGCTGTATCTGGCCCTGGCAGCAGTGCTGGTGATCGTAGACAGGAAGCGGTTCTGTCTGCCCCTTGCCATTGTGGCAGGCTATTACGGGACCATGTTGTTCGGGCCCACCGTACAGATGCGATATGTATATCCGGTGATGCTGGCGCTGCCTTATGTACTGGCGCTTGTCACCGGCAGGAGGAAAAATGGATAAACTGATCATCGGTGCGGGACTGTATGGCTTGTACGCGGCCCTGTACTGTGGAAAAAAAGGACAACAGGTAGAGGTACTGGAGATCGAACAGGCTCCTTTTACCAGAGCCACATATATCAATCAGGCCAGAGTTCACATGGGCTACCATTATCCCAGATCTCTGTCCACCGCTATGAAATCAGCGGGGTATTTCAAGCGTTTTGTGGAGGACTATTCCTTCTGTATTCATACGAAGTTTGAGCAGATCTACGCGACTTCCAGTCATTTTTCCTGGACAGACGCAACTGAGTTCCGCAAATTCTGCAAGGATGCGGGGATCCCCTGCAAACCTCTTCCGGTGGAAGAGTATTTTCAGCCGGGCTTGTGTGACGGAGCGTTCCTGACGGAGGAATATACGTACGATGCCCATATTTTGCGGGATTACCTCATGGAGGAGATTGCAAAATATCCCGGCATAAAGCTGCATTTCGGACGGAAGATCACGGAGATCGAAAAGCAGACGGACTGTTATGAGGTGACGGCACTTCACGAAGGAAAACAGGAGGTCTACCGGGCTCCCTTTGTCCTGAATGCCACCTATGCTTCTGTGAATCAGATCCTGAGGAAAGTAAAGGGCGCAGAGACGCAGGATTTCGGACTGAAATATGAACTGTGCGAGATCATTCTCTGCAAAGCCAGCGATAAGATCCGGAATATCGGTTTTACGGTAATGGATGGCCCCTTTTTCTCCATTATGCCGTTTGGAAAGACCGGTTATCATTCCCTGACTTCGGTAACCTTTACTCCTCATAAGACCAGCTATGATGCGACACCACAGTTTCCCTGTGTGGGAGAGAATGGCAACTGCTGTCAGGGAGGTTTTCTGGGGAACTGTAACGATTGCCCCGGCAGACCGGAGAGCGCCTGGGAGTATATGTCCACACTGGCACGGAAATATATGCGGGAAGAGTATGCGTTCAGCTATGAGAAATCTTTGTTTTCCATGAAGCCCATTCTGAAGGCTTCGGAGATCGACGATTCGAGACCCACAGTAATCCGGGCTCTTTCCGAAGATCCTGTTTTTATCAGTGTATTATCGGGCAAGATCAATACCGTATATGATCTGGATCCGTTTTTAGATTAATCGCGAAGAAAAAGGAAACATTATGGAGAAAGAAGCAATACAGAATAAAGAGAAAAATTTCGTATCCTGCGTGCTGTATCTGCACAACGATGGAAAAAATATCAGAGAGTTCCTGAAGACTGTCTGCAGGGCCATGGAACAGAATTTTGAAAAATATGAGATTGTCTGTGTGAATGACTGCTGCATGGATGATACCATTGAGGAGATCCACCGGTATCTGGAAGAAAGCAATACCCGCCATGTGGTGAGCCTGATCAATCTGAGCTTTTATCAGGGGGTGGAAATGGCCATGAACGCCGGAAGAGATCTGGCTGTTGGAGATTTTCTCTTTGAATTCGACCGTTGTCTGCTGGATTTTGAACCGTCCCTGATCATGGATATCTATCATAAGGCATTGGAAGGCTATGACGTTGTGGCTGCGGCACCGAAGCGGGATGTAGCATTTACCTCCAGACTTTTCTATGCGGTGTACAATTTGGGAAGCCGTAATACCCATAAGCTGCGTCAGGAACGTTTCCGCATTATTTCCAGACGGGCAGTGAACCGTGTGAACCAGATGAATGCGTATATTCCTTACCGCAAGGCCATGTATATGAACTGCGGACTGCGGGCGGAGACCATAGTCTATGACAATAAAGAGATGGCAAAGGGAACCAGGAACCGGGAAGAGCGGAATACCCGCAGCAGTCTGGCTCTGGATACGCTGATCATTTTCACGGATGTACTGGAGAAATTTTCCATGCTGATCAGTAGTATTCTGTTTGCAGTCATGGTGATCATGTTCGGGTGGATCGTTTATTCCATCTTCAGCACGGTACGCCCGGTGGAAGGCTGGATGAGCCTGATGACTCTGATTTCTTTTGGATTTTTCATGATGTCGGTGATGCTGACATTGATCTTCAAATACCTGTCCGTCATTCTGAATATGAGCTTTAAGAGACAGCGTTATGTAATAGAAGGAGTGGAAAAACTGACAAAATGATGTTTACGATAATTTTTCCGGTATTAAATGAGCGTCTGCGGCTGGAAAGCGGTGTGACACGGACGGTGGAGTATCTGCGTAAGATCGCATTTGAAGATTATGAGATCATTATTGTGGATAACGGTTCCGAGGACGAGACCCCGCAGATCGCGGAGATGCTCTGTCAGAAATATGAAAAAGTAAGATATGAGAGAATCAATGTCCGCGGTGTCGGTGCGGCTTTCCGCAGAGGTGTGGAATTGAGCCACGGTGACGTGGTGGGATATATGGACATTGACCTGTCTACCAATATCAAACATCTGGGAGAGGCAATCCATCTTTTTGAAACACAGCCTCAGATCGAATACATTAACGGCAGCCGTTTCGCCAGAGAATCCGATACAAAGGGAAGAAAATGGTATCGCAGGATCACGTCCCAGGGACTGTTGATTCTGTTGAAACTGTTCCTGCGGATGAAGTCCACGGATGCCATCTGCGGCTTTACCTTTGTACGCAGACAGACTGCTCTTTCCCTGATTGAGGGCTGCAGTCAGGATAACGGCTGGTTCTATATGATCGAATTCCTGTTACGGGCGGAGAAGCGGGGTGTGAAGATCCTGGATTACCCGGTGGAGTGGCAGGAAGATTACAATACTACCGTTAAGGTATTTAAGACGATCTGTAATTATCTGGTACAGATTGCAAGATTGTTTAACGAGTTTTATATTAAGAAGCATATATAAGATGCCAGGGGAAAAAGGTCTAAGCCCACATGAACTCGCTCATAAGTGCGTAGCACGGAACAATCCGTAGGCATCAAGGTTGAGGGCTTTTGCCCCGGAAACGGAAGAAAGAAGGATAATACCATGGCACATATTAAAAGAATCGATCTGACAAGAGATGTGGAGGCGCATGCGGAAGCCTACCGGAAAGCCATTGAGAACGTATGTAAAGAGACCGCTTTTTCCGGCGGAAAATATGCAGATGCCTTTGACAAAGAGTTTGCCGCCTATGTGGGAAGCAAATTTGCCAGTGGTGTCAACAACGGTACCTCCGCTTTGCATCTGGCAATGCTGGCATTGGGCGTAGGCCCCGGGGATGAAGTGATCGTTCCGGCCAATACTTATATAGCAACTGCATGGGGGGTAAGCTATACAGGAGCCACACCGGTGTTCGCAGACTGTACGCCGGATACCTGGGAGATCGATCCTTCCGTACTGGAGGCTAAGATCACGGAAAAGACGAAAGGCATTATCGGTGTTCACCTCTACGGTCAGCCTTTTGACTATGAGGGAGTCCGCAAGATCGCAGACCGTCACGGACTGTTTGTGGTGGAGGATTGTGCCCAGGCTCACGGAGCAAAGTTTGAGGACAGAAATGTGGGAACGCTGGGAGACCTGGCCTGCTTCAGCTTCTACCCGGGCAAGAACCTCTACGCCTTTGGTGAGGGCGGCAGTGTTACCTGTCAGGAAGAAAAATATTATAAGCATATCGACCGTCTGAAGAATCAAGGCTGTGATGTGCGGTATTATCATGATGAGATCGGTTACAACTACCGGCTGGAAGGTCTGCAGGGGGCAGTGTTGAGTGTCAGCCTGAAATATCTGCCGGAGTGGACGAAGAGACGGCAGGAGATCGGACATCGTTATCTGAAGGAGATCACAAATCCGTTGATCACCATGCAGAGACATCCGGAGAACACCACTCCGGTTTTCCATCTGTTTGTCATCACGCTGCCGGATCATGAGGACTTTATCCGGTATATGGCAGAAAATGATGTGGAATGTAACATGCATTATCCGGTACCCTGCCATTTACAGAAGGCTTATGCCAATCTGGGCTATCAGCCGGGAGACTGTCCCAATGCGGAATATCTGGCCGCACACTGCGTGACCCTGCCGCTGTTCCCGGAGATGCGGGAGGATGAGATCGCCAGAGTGATCGATCTGTGCAATGCCTACAGACAGGCATAAGGAGTGAATATTATGCAGGATACCATGCGGACAGAAATAAAAAAGCGGATAGCGCCGGAACGGATTCCCGGAGTTTATCGGGATACCGGAGCAGGAATCTATTTACGGCTGATGACCCGTGAGGATACCGACCGGATCGTGGCATGGCGCAACAGTGATGCCGTGCGGAAAAATTTTATCTATCAGGCTCTTTTTACCAGAGAGTCCCATGAGAACTGGATCCGGACCCATGTGGAGACCGGCGATGTGGTGCAGATGATCATCTGCGATCTGGCAAACGACAAGCCACTGGGATCCGTCTATATCCGGGATATTGACAGACATCATAACAAGGCGGAATACGGTATTTTCATCGGAGAGGCCGATGCCAGAGGCAGAGGTGTCGGTACGGCAGCGGCAAAGCTGATGCTCCGGTACTGCTTCGAGGAAGAACAGCTGCACAGAGTGTATCTGCGGGCTCTGTCGGAGAACGGGCAGGCGGTCCGCAGCTATGAAAAAGCGGGATTTCGCAGAGAGGGCCTGTTGCGGGACGATGTGTGTATTGAGGGCGACTACCGGGACATCGTCTGGATGGCAGCAGTGAATTCCGGAAATGATCAGGAAAACGAGGAATAGAACACAATTATGAAAAAAGTAAGTTTTGTAATCCCCTGTTATCGCTCGGAACATACCTTACCCCATGTGGTGAAGGAGATCCGGGAAAAAATGCAGGAACTCACGCAGTATGAATACGATATTTTTCTGGTGAACGATGCTTCCCCGGACAATACCATGGGAACCATAAGGGATCTGTGTGATAAATATGACAATATCAAGGGAATCGGCTTTGCCCGGAATTTCGGACAGCATGCGGCACTGATGGCGGGACTTCGTCATTCCGACGGCGATTACGTGGTGTGTCTGGATGATGACGGACAGACACCGGCGGATGAAGTGGACAAGCTGCTGGGCAAGCTGGAAGAGGGTTTCGATGCCGTTTACGCCAGCTACGAACATAAACAGCATTCCGCATTCCGGAATATGGGAAGCAAGGTCAATGAGCTGATGACCCGGATGATGCTGGATAAACCGGCGGATCTGTATATTTCCAGCTATTTTGCAGTGAAGAGATTCGTGGTGGAGGATATGATCCGCTATGAGAATTCCTACCCCTATGTCATTGGACTGGTGCTCCGGGCCACCAAAAACATTACCAATGTGGCGGTGTGTCACAGGGAAAGAGAGGAAGGCAGTTCCGGATATACATTGAAAAAGCTGCTGGGCTTATGGTTCAACGGATTTACCGCATTCTCGGTGAAACCGCTGCGGATTGCCACTACACTGGGTGTGGGATGTGCCGGTATGGGCTTCCTCTATGGAATCTATACCATTATCAAGCGTCTGGTGAATCCTAATGTGCCCATGGGCTTTAGTGCCCTGATGGCAGCCGTGGTATTTTTCGGCGGCATGATCATGATCATGCTGGGACTGATCGGGGAATATGTGGGACGTATTTACATCAGCATGAATAATTCTCCCCAGTATGTGATCCGGGAAAAGATTCATCTGGGTGAGGAAGACCGGTAAATCGAAATAAAACAGAAGGGTAACAGGAAAACGGATGAAGAAAGAACGTTTTGTGGATTGGTGGAAACAGGACAAACGTTATATGACACTGCTGAAAGCGGTACTGATGGCACTGCTTCCCCTGCTCTGCTGTCTGGTACGGACGGCAGCGGAAGGAAGAAGCATCGGACAGGTGTATCTTCCCTCTTCGGAATGGAACGACGAATTATTCTATTTCAAGCAGGTGGAGGGAATCGTAAATTACGGTTTTCCCCGGGGATATTTCGGTTTTAACGAAAGTCATGCGTTGCAGTTGTCCTTTGCAGCATGGAGTCCGGTGCTGGTATTTCCCTGGATCCTGTGGGGACTGTTATTCGGCTGGAATCTGCTGTCTCCGGTGATCTGCAATATCGTGCTGCTGACGATCACCATGTTTGTATTTGTCTGGCTGGTGAAGCCCACCTGGAAACAGCTGGGGATCCTGACGGTATTGTTCAGCCTGTATTCCCTGTTTGTCAGATATATGCTGTCCGGTATGCCGGAGGTGATCTGCTTCAGCTTGCTGATCCTGTTCTACGGACTGGCCATGAGCTATCTGAAAAAGGAGAGCCGCGGGAAACTGATCGCCATGCTCGTGATCTCGGTACTGCTGACCCTGATGCGGCCTTATATGCTGCTGTTTCTGGCTCTGGCCTGCTATTTCTGGATCTGCCGTAATAAAAAGGCAGGGTGGATCGGCTCGATTCTGATAGTGGCGGCAACAGGAATTACCTATGCCCTGATCAAACATTATCTGGGAGCGGAATATTTTACACCGCTGTTTTATACGGACTGGATCACTACCTTTTTCACTGATGGGATCGGCGCGGGCTTCCGCAACCTTTTCGGAACACTTTACTGGAAAGGACTGGAATTCTACAGACATTGTATCGAAGGGGGACGGAATGGTCTGGCTTCCGGAGCCTTTTTTGACGGTTATCTGTTGGTGCTGCTGATCCTGTTGGTGCAGAGTTTTCTGGACATCCGCACACTGCGCCGGGCGAAGCGGGTGGAACGAATCGCGATGGAGCCGGAGGATAAGAAGGTACGGGAGGCGTTGTTCGGACCGTACACACTGACAGAGGACAGAAAACGGGAACTGCACAACCAGCTGGTTATTGAAGTGCATTTTGCCCTGAGCCTCATCGCCATGCTGTTCGCACATTTGCTCATGTACAAAATGGTGGAAGGCAGCAAACATTTCCTGACCTTTATCGCAGCAGGCATTTTCATCGTCAGTATGCTGGAGACCAGATATTATAAGAAAGCGGTGCTTCTGGGAGCGGCTTTCCTGTATCTGTACAGCTTCAAGGCGGTGGAGCCTTATGACTATCAGATTCCCTATGTGACAGAGGAACGGCAGGCACAGGTGGAGTACTGGCGGGAAATCTTCTCGGAAAAACTGGCCATGGACACAGAACAGGTGCCGAATTATGAGAATGTAGTGATCTGGACCTTCGGAGATGAGACCCCGGAAGGCCATCAGAATCTGAAATGGCAGCTTTTGTACAGTGCACCGAAGGGCTTTGGCATCAGCTGCTGTGAACGGGAATATATTACGGAGCATCTGACAGAGCTGCAGAGTCGTTATCTGGCAACGGTGAGCGGTGGAGCCATCGATGAAATGTGCCGGACGGCAGGGTATGAAGAGCTCGGCAGGGATGCGGATATGGTGCTGTACCGGAGATACTGATAAAAGATCTGAAATCTGATATGTGAAATAAAAAAAGACAGAACGGGAAGAAACTATGGACGTAATGGAGACACAGAGAAGAAAACAGCATAATTTCACAGAGAACAATATGTGGGCACTGCTGTGGCATGGACTGCCGGTGGCGGCACTGCTTCTCTGGGGAGCCTTCTGCATTACCAACAGCCTTTGGTATGATGAGGCTTATTCGGCATCCATGGTATCCCTGCCCTGGAAGCGGCTGATCTATATTACAGCCACGGATGATCACTCACCGTTTTACTATGTGTTGTTAAAAATCTTCTATCATCTGTGCGGCGGAGGAACCCATTTCTGGGCACTGAAGCTGATGTCCGTGCTGTTCATGCTGGGATATATGCTGCTGGGAAAATATTATGTGGCAAAATTGTTTGATTGTAAGATTTCGGTGTATTTTATGCTGTTTTCCCTGCTGATGCCGATCTTCAGTGTACAGGCGGGAAATGTGAGAATGTATGCGGTGGCCCTGTTCTTTCTGACGTTGACGGGACTGTCTGCCTATGACATTTTCAGAGAGCCGGCCCGGAAAAAATGGATCGTATTCTGCATCGCCAGTATCGGCACGGTTTATTGTCATACCTTTGCATTGATCCAGACGTTCTTATTCTATCTGCTGTTTTTCGCAGTGATCCTGATCTGCCATAAGAAGGAGCTGATCAAGGGGTATTTTATCTCCGGATTTACGGTGGCGCTGGTGTTTTCTCCCTGGCTGGCGGTGACGATCCGGCAATTTGTCCTGCGGATGCGCTATGATGACGGTTCCACTGCGGAACTGGCAACGCTGTATTCCGTGATGGATTATTGTAAGGAATGGTTCTCAGCGGTGGAGACTCCCATCGGCATTGTCGTACTGTTGGGAATGGCATTATGTCTGGTACTCAGTTACGGAGCCGTGGACTGGGTGAGACAGAATCATAACATTGCACCGGCCATCGCGTTTGGCACATTTGCCCTGACGGGTATCGTGGGAGGCGTGATCTCCGCTACGGTCAATAACTGTTTTATGGGCCGTTATGCATTCCCGGGCATGGGCTTTGTCATGCTGTGGTATGCCGTGGGATTTGCACAGATCACGGAGAACACAAAAGGCAAAAGCAGGAAAATATGGGCTGCAGGCCTTCTGGGAACGGCAGGTCTCTGCTTCCTGTTACAGTATACCTCCGAGATCAGGCTGGAATATGATGACGGTCTGGCAACCTACGAGAATTTCGTGGAGGAATACATGACGGAGAATGATGCGATCATCGGACCGTATACGCATACGATCTTTTTGAATGTGTATCATCCTGAACTGCATTACTACACGATCGCATATAAGCTGTACAGTCTTCCTTTTGTGAATACGGAAGCACTGAGCAGTTACAGTCAGCTGGACGCTTATGATAATCTGTGGTATATCTGCTTCCAGGGGGGCTACCCCAATGAAATGGAAGATGAGTACAGCTATGAACAGGTATTGGAATTTCATTATATGTATTATGATTTTGCAATCTTTCGACTGGAGAAGCTGGAGGAAGAGTAGCACAGTAATGGACGAATAAGAAAAAGGAATGGATGAAAAGCATGGAAAAAGTGATGCAGAAATGGAAGAGCTACGGGAAACACTTCCAGCAGAACCGCCTGTATATGGGAATCCTGTTACTGACAGCGGTGTGTGCCTACGGCTATAAGGTGACAAATGCAACCATCGGCATCGATGATACGCCATCCTTATATTATTTTGAAGAAGGACTGATCGCCATTGTGGGGCGGTGGGTTCTGTTTTTGCTGAATAAGGTGGTATCGCTGGCAGAGTTTGTTCCCTTCGTGACGGATTTTGCGGCAGTTGTGATACTGGTGCTGGCAGCGGTCGTCTGGTCTGCATTGTTTTATTCTGTATTGGGAGAGAAGGTTCCGACGGCAGGCTATGCTTTCTTCGGTGCTGTCTTTCTCTCCAGTCCCCTGATCAGTGAAGTCTTTACTTATTTCCTGCATAACGGTATCGCCATTGGCTATCTGTGCTGTGGCATCAGCCTGTGCTGTGTCAGGGAATGGCAGAGCAGTACCCGGAAAATGCAAAAAGGATCCGGTATCCGGCAGAAACTGGGATGCCTGGCAGTGGCTAAGATCCTGACGGCGGCAGTCTTTTTATGGATCGCCATGGGATGTTACGAGTCCTTTATGATCCTGTGGCTGGCGGGGCTGATGCTCTTGCTGCTGACGGAGCGGATCGCACGGGGACGTCAGGAGAAGGACATATTTGCCACACTGGTGGCCGGTGCGGTGGCGGCGCTTGTGGCCATTGTGCTGCGTAGTGTGATGATCGTGGTAGTGACGAAAGCATTTCACCTGGAATATCTGCGGGGAGAGGCGGTACAGCGTTCCGTGACGGAAATGCTGGGCTGGATGCTGCAGCCGGGGGCTTTCGGGGAGCTTGCCATGATCCTCAAGAGGACCTTTGTGCTGTATGGGGTATTTGCCTATGCTTATCTGCCGATCCGGATTTTTATATTATCAGCGGCTGTGATCCTTGTGGTGACGCTGGTGCGGGTGATCCGCGGCAGAGATCTGTGGGCACTTCTGTTGTTGCCTGCCGCTTATTTGGCAGCATTTTCTCTTCTGTTCATTGAAGGAAAAGCCACATTGTACCGTTCGGCACAGTTCCTGCCGGTCTTCTGTGGATACGGAGCGCTGCTTTTTGTGTATGGGATCTGGCAGCTGACGGGAACTATGTCCCCAAAAGCGAAGAATACGGCTGGCAGAAAAATCTCTGCTGGTGTGAGGGCACTTGCAGTTCTGGTGCTGGCGGTGATCCTCTGGAACCAGTGTATGGATATGACCAGATGGTTCTATATTGACAAGAAAAAATATGATGCGGCAGTGAAGACCGTGGATCAGATTGCAATGGATCTGGAACGGGACTTTGATACTTCAAAACCGGTGATCTTCACGGGAAATTATGATATTCCCTACAGCATAGTTCAGGATGCCTATGTGAGCTACAGCAGCCCTGTTTATTATAAGATGAAACGATTGGCGGATCTGGTGGACCCGGATCTGCTGGATAAATACAATCGTGGATCCAGAGGAGTGTGGGTGGCACAGACACCGGCATTGTCTGTTATCGACTGGGGACGCTATGCCTTTGATTCCGATGCGGAGCTGGTGAAATTTTTTGAAATGCACGGGCATCAGCTGGTGGCTCTGGAGGACATCAGCCTCTATGCGGCAGCGGAAGAAGAGTCTCTGGATCTGCCGGAATATCCGCAGGAGGGGTATATTGTAGATAAGGGGGACTATATTATTGTTCACTTCTGATGAAAAACCTGCAATAGGCAGACAGATCAACCGGTTCCTCCTGTGGCTGGACAGGATTCCTCTCTGGTGGACCGGAATTTTGATCGTGGTTGTATTTTTTTCCCCCTATTTTATTCTGGGGGATGGCTGCATCTTTGAGATCAACGACCAGCTGGATGAAAGCATTATGAATTATATGCTTCCCGCCAGACATTTATGGGACGGCAGTACGGTATATCCGGAGATGCTGGGAGGGGTCAATGCCAGCGGTATGCAGCCGTCGGCCATTCTATTCCTGCCGCTGTATTGTCTGTTTTCTGCCAGGGTGGCGTTTCTTACACAATACATGATCTGTTTTGTGCTGGCGTTTCTGGGAATGTATCTGTTGGTAAAGGAGAGCACGGAGAGCAGTATTCTGGCGGTGATAGCCGGGGCATGTTTCTGTGTGCTGCCCTTATATCCGGTCTACGGTCTTTCGGAATTCGGCATTCCTTTGGTGGCATATGCCTTTCTGTGCCTGTGGAAACGGAAAAGAATCCTTCCCGCATTGATGTGTACGTTACTGTTCGGCCTGACCAGCCACCTGGTGTATACCGGTTATGTGGTGCTGGGATTGTGGCTTTTGGCACTCCTTGTTGCCTTCTTTCAGAAAAGAAAGAATAAATGGCCGGTTCTGGGATTTGCAGAATTGCTGGTGACTTATGTCATTGTCAACTGGTCACTGATCCTGGAGATTCTGGTGGGAGACAGCAGTTATGTCAGCCACCGGGAAGAAATGGTGTCTTCCGCGACTCCCTTTTTTGAGACTTTTTGGAGCCTCTTCCGGAACAGCGCACAACACGCACCGTCCTTACATAAATATCTGATCCTGCCGATTGTCATATTCCTGCTTCTGGGAGCATTTTGCAAAAAGGAAGAAACGGACAGAATGATATACAAGGCGGCTGTTATCAACTTTTTATTCCTGATCGGCATCGCATTGTTTTATGCATTTTGTCATATGACGGTGGTCGTTGATTTCAAAAACAGCGTCACGGGATTTTTACACTATTTTCAGATCCACCGGTTCTATTGGCTGTATCCTGCGGACTGGTATCTGGAGTTCGCACTGGCGGCAGCGGTATTGTGGAGAACGAAAGTGCCGCATACCGACAGCAGGATGCTGCCGGGAAAACTGGTGATCCTGGCAGTGTGTCTGTTGCCGACGCTTCAGCTGTTGAAAGTGAATTCCGGAATGTATCTCAATGTGAACCAGATCAATAACGGATCCGGAATCACGGGATATATCTCCTGGGAAAGCTGGTTTTCAGAGGATCTGATGCAGGAGATCGATGATGCGATTGGCCGGGACAAGAGCACCTATCGTGTGGCGCATCTGGGGATCAGTCCGGCACCGGCACTGATGCATGGTTTTTATACGGTGGACGGATATTCCAACAATTATCCCCTGGAGTACAAGCACAGATTCCGGGAAGTCATTGCACCGGAGATCGAGAAAAACGAAGAAGTGCGGGTATACTTTGATACGTGGGGGAACCGCTGCTATCTGTTCAACAGTATTACCGGCAATTACATGCGCCTGCAAAAAGGAAACTCACTGGTCTATGAAGGCCTGGAATTTGACATGGAGGCATTGCGGGAACTGGGATGTGAGTACCTGTTCTCCGGAGCTGAGATCGGCGATGCCGACAGGATGAGTATGGAACTTGTGGGATACTTTGAAACAGAAGACTCTTACTGGGGGATCTGGGTGTATCGATTGTAAAGGTTCAGCCGTTGCAACAGTTCAGCGCAAGGCCAATTCATAAAAGCGTCTGCTTCGCAGCCGGCGCCGCATCGCAGCTCATCTTTTATTTCATTGACCTTGCGTTCTGCTCATAGAATGACAGAATCGTTGCCTTGTGTGCAAGCACCCAGGCACCAATTCTGTCATCCTATGGCTGAACTGTTACCCCAACTTTCTTAAAATTTCATAAGATTTTTTACTGGAAGAGAAAAGTGTGCTATAGTGTAACTATTCATAGAATCCGCATAGCAGCGATTTTGCGGATGGGGAGTGAATAGTTACAAAACTATATGGAAATAAGCAATAATAGAGATTATATATGAAAGACAGAATCTATATCTGTCACACATACTATCATGTATATGTGACTTTTTTAAAAGAACTGAAATTAAGGGCGGAGGCAGATCCTGCGAAGAAAGCAGGGGCTGCTACTTTAGTGCTGTCCAAAATGTCCAATAATTTCGAGAACCTGAAATCCCGGGTGGAGAGCACGGGACTGTTCGAAGAGGTACTGGAATTCGATGAGAAGCGTGAAGATTTCTTCCCGGAACTGGAAAAATACCGGGAGGACACCGGAAGCTTTCTGGGGAATCTGAAGAACCGGATCCGCTTTACGAAGGAGTACGCCAGACTCGAGGCTTCTTATGTGCCGGTAGATCTTCGGACTTACAAGGACATTTATGTCTACTGCGATTCCGATCCCATCGGCTACTACCTGAATCAGAACCATATCCGCTATCATGCCGTGGAAGACGGCCTGAACTGTCTCAAGAATTTTGACGCGGCGCGATATGACAACCGTGGACATTTTAAGATCAAGGCATTCCTGTCCATGTATCTGAACCTGATCTTTGTTCAGAACGGCTACGGAAAATACTGCATGGATATGGAAGTAAATGACATTTCCGCCATCCGCTATCCCTGTCCCCGATATATCGAACTTCCCAGAAAGCCGCTGGAAGACCGGCTGACAGCGGAGGATAAGCAGCTGCTCCTGCAGGCATTCGTGAGAAATAAAGACGAACTGGAACACCAGATCGAAGAGAGCAATAAGGTGGGAGATAAAATATTGATCCTCACGGATCCGGTATGCGCACTGGATGTGAGAGAACAGATCTTCCGGGATATTATCAAAATGTATGAAAAAGAGGGCACCATATTTTTAAAGCCCCATCCCAGAGACCTGCTGGATTACCAGAAGCTTTTTGCGGAATATCCCCAGTTCGATGCATCCATGCCCATGGAGATGCTGAATTTTTTCCCGAATCTGCGTTTTAAAAAGGTGGTAACCATATTTACGGAGGTAAAGGGGCTTCCTTTTGCGGATGAAGCGGTACGCCTCGGACCTGATTTTATGGATGCCTATGAGGATCCACTGATCCACAGACAGAATGAACAGATATAAGTTTGGAGACCGTCAATGATACAGATCATCAAGAAATTACGTGTCCTGCTGGACAAAAAACAGAAAAGAACCATGGTGGGACTCATTATCCTCATGGTGATCAGTGCCTTTTTGCAGACTGCCGGTGTGGGAATGCTGGTGGAGGTCATGCAGATCGTCATTGATCCCGAAGCGGTACAACACAGCCGGGTGGCGGAAGCCTGCTATGAGATCATGGGTGTGGAGAGCTATCGTACGTTCTCCATTATTGTCATGGTGCTGCTGATTCTGGTATTTGTGGTGAAGAACCTGTTTACTTATGTACAGCAGAAGCTGACTTTATCCTTTGTCTATACGAACCAGTTCCGCACTTCCGAGCGCATGATGCGTAATTACCTGCGCAGAGGTTATGAATTTTATCTGAATGCGGATACCGCTGTGGTACAGCGCAGTATCACTTCCGATGTCAACAATATGTATGCACTGATCCTGGCACTGTTACAGCTGTTATCCGACAGCGTGGTTTCCCTGTTTGTCATCAGCTACTGCTTTATTTCCAGCGGTACCATGACGATTCTGATGGCGGTGGTATTGCTTCTGTTGATGTGGCTGATCAAGAGAGTGCTGAAGCCCATCATGTACAAGGCCGGTAAGGACAATCAGGACTATTACAGCAGTCTGTTCAAATGGATCTCCCAGACGGTACAGGGTATCAAGGAAGTAAAGATTTCCGGCAAGGAGCAGTATTTCGTATCCGAGTACCGCAAATGTGGAAAAGGCTACGTGGATGCCGTACAGCGTTACAGCCTGTACAATCAGGTGCCGAAGCTGCTGATCGAGACAGCCTGCGTTGCCACTATGGTAGGATACATGATTTTCCTGGTGGCCACCGGTGTGCCTACAGAAAATATGCTGACAGTGTTCGGAACTCTGGCGGCAGCGGCACTGGTACTGTTGCCCTGCGTGAACCGTATCAACAACCAGATCAATTCCATCGCCTATTTTGAACCTTTCTTCATGGGTGTCAGCGATAATTTACAGGATGAGATCAACGGACAGAATATCGACATGTCCTTTGCTACCGATGAGGATGAAAAGCTGGATGTAAAAGAAAGCATCGAGATGAAAGATATTACTTATGCCTATCCCAATACGGAGCGTCTGATCTTCGACCATGCGGATCTGAAGATCCCGGTGGGTGCATCGGTAGGTATCGTGGGTACTTCCGGCGCGGGCAAGAGTACCGTGGTGGATATTCTGTTGGGACTGCTGGAGCCCAGTACGGGACATATCTATGCAGACAGCGTGGATGTAAAGGAGCCGGGCAATTACCGGAAATGGCTGAAGAATATCGGCTACATCCCCCAGATGATCTTCATGCTGGATGACACCATCCGTAAAAATGTAGCCTTCGGTGTGCCGGAGGACAAGATTGATGAGGACAGACTGTGGGAAGTATTGAAAGAGGCACAGCTGGATGAATTTATCAAGACTCTGCCGGAAGGTCTGGAGACTGGCATCGGCGAGCGGGGCATCCGCCTCTCCGGAGGACAGAGACAGCGTATCGGTATCGCCAGAGCGCTGTATAATGATCCGGAGGTACTGATTCTGGATGAGGCCACTTCCGCACTGGATAATGATACGGAAGCAGCCATCATGGAGTCTATCAACCGACTGCACGGCCGCAAGACCTTGATCATTATCGCCCACAGATTGCAGACCATTGAAAAATGTGACATTGTCTATCGGGTAGAAGACGGCAGAGCAAAAATAGAACGGGGAAATCTGTAACGCCTATGAGTAAAAAACTGAGCATCATCGTGCCCGTCTATAATATGGCGACGGAGGGAAAACTGAATTATTGTCTGGACAGCCTGGTAGGACAGACCATCCGGGGACTGTACGATTATGAGATCCTCTGCGTGGATGATGCTTCTACAGACGATTCTCTGGAGATCCTGCTGGATTATCAGAAGCGTTATCCGGAGCTGGTCTGTGTCATTCCGAACCCTGTGAATTTAAGACAGGGCGGTGCCAAAAATGCCGGACTGCGGGTGGCGCAGGGGGAATGGATCGGTTTCATCGACAGTGATGACTGGGTGTCACCGGACTATTACGAGAAGCTTCTGAAAAAAGCGGAAGAGGCCGGAGCGGATCTGGTGGGCTGCGATTACAGTCTGGTGGATCATCATACCTTTGAGGTCGGGAAGGTCATCGTCAACAATACACCGGATCAGACCGGGGATCTGACGAAGGAAAAGCATGAGAGACTGTTCATGCGTCCCGGCAGTATGGTGCTGAAAATTTACAAACATAGTGTGATCCGGGAGAATCATCTGGATTTTCCGGAGCATATTTTCTACGAAGACAACTGTGCAGGCCCCTTGTGGAGCCTGTACTTTCGACGTTTTGAGAGAGTGGAGGAACCGCTGTATTATTATTACCAGCATGCGGTGTCCACGGTACATCACATCACGGAGGAAAAATGCCGTGATCGTATGAAAGCAGCAGAACTTTTGTACACGGAATGCGAGAACAGAGGGTTTCTTGCGAAATACCGGGAGCAGATCGAATACCGTTTTACGGAGCTGTATTATGTGATCACTTTATTCTCCTATCTGTTGGGAGTGGAGAAGCCGAAGCTGTCTTTTGTAAAAGAACTACGGGAGGGGACAGAACGACATTTTCCGGAGTTCGACAGGAACAAATATTATCTGGAATATACCGGGCCGGAGGAACGCAAATTCATCGCCATGCAGAAAAAGAGCGATCTGCGGTTCTATCTCTATTACAGGATCCGGCAGTTTGTATGGAAGCTACGGGCCTGAAGGGCGGCCATGGGGCATGAGAAAGATGAGGTTAGGAAAATGAGCAGATTAGCGATTATCACCGCCAGAGGTGGGAGCAAGCGGATCCCGAAGAAAAATATCAGAGATTTTTGTGGAAAACCGATTCTGGCATATTCCATCGAGGCGGCATTGTCCAGCAGACTTTTTGACCATGTGATGGTATCCACGGACGATACGGAGATTGCGGAGATTGCGAAAAAGTACGGTGCAGAGGTGCCGTTTTTCCGCAGTGAGGCGACTTCCGGAGACTTTGCCACCACCAATGATGTGCTGGCGGAAGTGTTGGCGGAATATGAGAAGCGTGACATGCATTTTGATGTGGCATGCTGCATCTATCCCACAGCGCCTTTTGTGACAGCGGAAAAACTGAAAGCAGCGGTAGAACAGCTGGAAGCAAGCGATGCGGACACCCTGATTCCGGTGGTCAGCTTTTCCTACCCGCCCCAGCGGGCCATGGTAGTGGAGCAGGAACGGTTGGTATTTAAATATCCCGAATATCTGGACAGCAGATCCCAGGACCTGCAGCCCCATTATCATGATGTGGGACAGTTCTATGTCTTCCGTACGGACCGCTTTGCAGTGAATAAGAAGCTGATGGTGGGAAATATTCTGCCCCTGATCGTATCGGAACTGGAAGTGCAGGATATCGATAATCTGACGGACTGGAAGATCGCAGAGATGAAATACCGTCTGATGACGGAGGAAAAATAATCCCGGAGGAATCTGAGACTATGGCAACAGGCAGACTGGCAGTATTGTCCAATGTAAATATGAATATGGTGATCCGTATGTTACAGAAACAGGCGGAAGTCTACGATGCGGAAGGCTATGGAAATGAACTGGGAGTTTTGCTGAACCCGGCTTCCTCTTATCATGCCTTTCAGCCGGACATTACCTTTCTGATCATGGATCTGGCAGAACTGCTGGAACATGACTATGATCCGCAGACAGCAAAAGAGCGGATCGGAAACTGGTTTCAGACGTTGGAAGGCTGTCTGCCGGAGCATGGTGTGTTCTATGTCTCCGATGCATATCTGTGGGCGGTGGAACTGGCTGTGCTGGCGGATCCGGAACGCAAACAGCAGCTGGAGAGTTTGTGGAGTGCTGCACTGCAGCAGCTGACGGAGAAACATTCCAATGTGCGGATATTTCCTTATCGCTGGATCATAGAGCATCAGGGCGAGGAGAAGGCGTTTTCCCTGAAAATGTGGTATATGGGAAAAGTATTGCTGGGGATGGAGACCCAGTCTCTTCTGGCGGAAAAAATATTACAGCAGGCGGAACTGGAGGAACGCACCCCTAAAAAGGTGCTGGTCCTGGATCTGGACAATACCCTGTGGGGCGGTCTGGCCGGAGAGACGGATCACACACCGGTGCTTTTGTCGGAAGACCACAGCGGTCTGGCTTATAAAAATCTGCAACGGGTCATAAAGCTGATGCAGGAACAGGGTGTGCTGTTAGCCATAGCATCCAAAAATAATGAAGAGGATGCCATGGAGATCTTGGAACATCATCCCCATATGCTGCTTGGGCCGGAAGATTTCGCAGCCCGCAGGATCAACTGGGACCCGAAGCCGGACAATATCCGTAAGATGGCGGAAGAACTGAATCTTGGAACGGATTCCTTTGTCTTTTTTGATGACAGCGAAGCGGAACGGGAAATGGTACGGCAGATGCTGCCGGAGGTGACTGTGCCCGATTTCCCGGCAAGACCGGAGGAACTGGCGCCCTGCATGGCAAAGATTTATGAAGAATATTTTGCCCGGGCAGTGATCACGAAAGAGGACCGGGAGAAGACCGCACAGTACCGGGCCAATGCCGGCAGAAATGCCATGGCAGAGCAGGCGGTGAGCTTTGAAGACTATGTGAAAAAGCTGGAGATCTGTCTGATCCCGGTGGATCCGAAGGAACATCTGGACCGGCTGACACAGCTTTTGAATAAAACAAACCAGTTCAACCTGACCACCAGACGCTACACCAGAGAGCAGATGCAGCAGATCGTGGAAGATGCCGGAAAGAGAGTATTTCTGTATCAGGTGACGGATGCGTTTGGAGACAACGGAATCGTGGCAGCAGCCATCGTGGATACTGCCGGAGAACTGCCGGAGATCACGGATCTGGTCATGAGCTGCCGTGTCATGGGACGGAATATCGAGAATGCGGTGATCGACCGTATCGAGGAGCAGATGCAGGAGGAGGGATATACCGGACTCCGCGGCAGATATATCCCGACAGCCAGGAATAAGCCGGTGGAGGCTCTGTATGAAAAGCTGGGTTACCACAGGACGGAAAGTACACAGGAGGGCGGTACCTGCTATGAGATCACACTGGCAGAGAGACCGGAGAGGGCCTACTGGCTGAAGGAGACTTTATACGATTGACCTGGGGCTGGGTGACGGCTGCCGGACGGAAGACCGGACAGTGGTAAATGTTAGAAAAAATGAGGATAAGCAGAGGATAACCATATGAAAGAGAAGATCATAAAGCTGATTGAAGATGTATTAAAGGTTCCGGCGGGAACCATCACCGAGGATACCATGATCGAAGATGTGGAACAGTGGGATTCCCTGGCGCATGTCATGATCATCGGACAGTTGGAGGAAGAGCTTGGTGTCAGCATTCCCTTAGACGAAGCCATTGATTTAAAAGGAATGCGTGAACTGTTGGAAAAGGCGGGCTGCGAATGAGTGTTACATTAAGAAAAGTGACAGAGGGAGACCTGGAACAGATCATGCGCTGGCGCATGGATCCGGAGATTACCCGCTATATGAATACGGATCCGAAGCTGACTCTGGAAGGGCAGAAGAAATGGTTTGCCAAAGTGCAGCAGGATCCGGATGTGAGCTACTGGATCATTGAGATCGACGGCACAGCAGCCGGCGTCATCAATTACACAGGGCTGACGAATCCCACAGGAGATCTGGGATGGGCCTATTACGTGGGCGAGAAAAAACTGCGCAGCATCCAGACGGCACTGGCGCTGGAGATGAGTATGTATGACCATGCGTTTCTGGATCTTGGGAAAAATGCGGTATACAGTGATGTATTCACCCTGAATCAGGGTGTCATCCAGCTCCATAAGATCTGCGGCTGTGAAGTCGTGGAAGAGAAAAAAGCCCACGTGGTGAAAAACGGAGCTGCTTATGACGTGACATATATGCGCATGACAGCGGAACACTGGAAAGGGATCCGGGACAGCAAGAAGTACGAACATATTGTATTTCCTTAAGGAGGCACTATTATGAACAAAGAGATCATGATCGGGAATCATAAAATCAGTGAAGATTCTCCCACTTTTGTAATTGCAGAGATGTCTGCGAATCATCTGATGGATTTTGACAGAGCAGTGGCTATCATGCAGGCGGCAAAGGATGCCGGTGCGGATGCCATTAAAATACAGACTTACACCCCGGATACCATCACACTGGACTGTGATGATCCCTGCTTCCAGATCACACAGGGAACCATCTGGGACGGAACCACACTGCACAAGTTGTATGAGACCGCCTATACTCCCTGGGAGTGGCAGCCAAAGCTGAAAAAGATCGCAGAGGAGATGGGACTGGTATTCTTTTCTTCTCCCTTTGATCTGACCAGCATTGATTTTCTGGAAGAGATGGAGGTACCGGTATACAAGGTGGCATCCTTCGAGATTAACGACATTCCTTTCATCCGCAAGATCGCCCGTACCGGCAAGCCGATTATCATGTCTACCGGAATTGCCTATCTGGCGGATATCGAGCTGGCACTGCGTACCTGTAAGGAAGAGGGCAACGAGAATGTGATCCTGTTGAAATGTACCTCCGCTTATCCGGCACCCTATGAGGATATTAATCTGAAGACGATTCCTTCCATGAAGGAAGTCTTTGACTGTGTGGTAGGTCTTTCTGATCATACCATGGGCTGTGCCGTGGCCGGTGCCGGCGTGGCGCTGGGAGCCAAGGTGGTGGAGAAACATCTGACACTGCGCAGAGCAGACGGCGGTGCGGATGCGGCATTCTCCATGGAACCGGAAGAATTCAAAGAGATGGTGGATCACATCCGCATGATCGAGAAAGCAGTAGGAAAGGTGACCTACGATCTGACACCGAAGCAGAAAAAGAGCAGAGAACATTCCCGTTCCCTGTTCGTGGCACAGGATATGAAGGCCGGGGATGTGTTTACTCCGGAGAATCTGCGGTCTGTGAGACCTTCCTGCGGACTGCATACCAGATATTATGAGGAACTGTTGGGCAAACGGATCACCAGAGATGCCAGGCTGGGAACCCCTATGGACTGGTCTCTTGTGGATTTCACAGAGAAGGAACAGCAGTAAGGAGCGGAAATGTATTATTTTCGTGCGGACGGCAGTGCTGTTACGGGGGCAGGGCATCTGATGCGTTGCCTCACGGTGGCACAGGAATTACAAAAAAGAATAGAGCATCCGGAAGAACTCTGCTTTTTGTGCGCGGAGCAGGCATCTGCGGAACTGTTGCAGAGCTGGGACATGCCGGTGAAGATCCTTGGGACGGATCCTGCCGACCTGGAAGGAGAGCTTTCGGCGCTGGAAGGACTGATCCGGGGAAGCGGGCATGTTTTTCTGGTGGACAGCTATGCGGTGACGGATGCTTATTTGCAGGCATTGCACCGGTTTGGCAGGGTGTATCTGCTGGATGATATGCAGCAGCATGCATTTCCGGTGGACGGTGTGATCAATTACAATCTGTTTGCTTCCCGGGAAAAGTATCGGGAACTGTATGGCAGCAGTACCGGACAGTATCTCGGAGCTGCTTATGTGCCGGTGCGACAGCAGTTCTGTGAGGCGGCAGCACAGTATATTTTGCAGGATGATGTAACGGATATCCTGATCACCACTGGTGGCGGAGACAAAGACAACATTGCGGGAGAAATCCTGCGGGAACTGTGTGAGCACAGTCTGGCGGGAAAAAATATAAGGTATCATCTGGTGGTGGGAAGGTTTAATCCGAACCGGGAAAAATTGGAGCAATATGCATCAGAGCAAAACAACGTGGTTCTGCATTGCGATGTGAAAGACATGGCGGGACTGATGACGGCCTGTCAGCTGGCGGTGACTGCCGGTGGAACGACAATCTATGAATTGTCAGTTCTGGGAGTGCCTTTTGTCTGTTTTTCTTACGCAGAGAACCAGGAAGGGCTGACGGAATGGCTGGGAAAGCAGGAAATTGCCGGATATGCCGGAAAATGGCATTACACACCGGAAGAGACAAGAAAAGCCATCGGCAGCTGGTGTCGGAATGTCTGTGAGAACAGGGAATTGCGGCAGAGAACCTATGAAGCGGAGAGAACCCTGATCGACGGGCAGGGAGCTGCCCGGATCGCAGAGATCCTGCAGACGGCGGGAATAGAAGAATAGAAGGATAATATCTGAGGTTTATGAAGAAAAACGGCAGCTGGAAGAAAAAAATTTTATATAGTGTGACAGCAGCTGTTTTGTTCGTGCTGCTTTTGGTACTGTTTTTTCCGAGGGACCGGGAATATCAGAGGATTCCTTATGATGTAGTGTTTCTGGGAGACAGTGTATATGGTCTGTGCCGGGATGAGACATCCATCGCGGCAAAGCTTCAGGAGAAGACAGGTTTAAAATGCTACAACGGTGGGCTGGGAGGAACGGTTCTTGGCAGAGCGGATGCGGAGAGAAGGCTGGGATATACCAAGGATTCCATTTCTGCGGCCGGACTGGTACGTTCCTTTGTGGTGAAGGATTTCGGTGTCCAGAGGACCGTGCACATCCGAGAAGCGGCCACGGATTATTTTGAGGATACTTTGGGAGATCTGGGACAGATCGATTTTGACCAGGTGAAGATCCTGTTTATCGGTTCCGGACTGAATGATTATCACTCAGGCACTCCCATCGAATCCACGGCAGATCCGTATGATGAATATACCTACTGTGGAGCTATCCGCAGTATTGTGAAGGAGTTGCGGGAAGCCTATCCTGAGCTGCGCATTATCTTCATCACCCCACCCTATACCTGGTATACGGATCCGGAACTGACCTGTGAGGAATATGATCTGGGCGGTGGTGTGCTGGAGGATTATGTCAATGCGGAAATCGGGCTGTGTGAGGCTTTGAATGTAGAAGTCATAGACATCTATCATGACTATTATCCACATGACACCTGGGATGATCTGTATCTCTATACTGATGACGGCCTGCATCCCAATGAGGCCGGCAGAGAGAAGATCGCACAGACGATCGCGGAAAGACTAAATAAGGAGTGACAGACGGATGAAGACCCCGTGGGATTTTTTTCAATCTAGCAGAACAAAAATAAAAAATACATGGAAGATCGCCTTTCTCTCAGCGTTTGTACTGGGGATTCTGATCCATCTGCCGGTGATGCTTTCGGATATTCCGAATCATGACGGCCTGAGCAGTATGTATTTTGATCAGAATATGATCACTTCCGGACGATGGTTTCTGTCTGTGGCATGCGGCTTTTCTTCGTATTTTACCATTCCGTGGATCATTGGTCTGATCGGTCTGCTCTGGCTGGCGCTGACGGCGGTGGCATTGACGGAACTGCTGGAACTTGCAGACCCGTTGGTAATCATGGCAGTGAGCGGATTGCTGGTTTCTTTTCCGGCACTGGCATCCACTTTTGCCTATGTGTTTACCATGGATGGCTATATGATGGCACTGTTCCTCGCAATTCTGGCAGTGCTTTTTACGAAAAAACAGAAAAAAGGCTGGCTGGCCGGGGCGGTATGTCTTGCGTTCAGTATGGGGATCTATCAGGCATATCTGCCCTTTGCCATTCTGCTGTGCGTATATGTGATCCTGCTCTTTTTTATGGAAGAGAAGGGCTGGAAGACGAAAGCGTTCTATGTACTTCGTTACCTGGGCATGGGAGTTGCCGGAGCCGCATTGTATTACGTGATCCTGCAGATTCTGTTGAAATTACAGGGAAAGGTGCTGGATACCTATCAGGGGATCAATTCCATGGAGCAGGGAGGTTCCGGTCTGGGGCTGTTTGCAACGATCCGGGGAATGTATGTTGATTTTCTGGCATTTACGGTGCATGGAAATGTGCTGGTGAACAATATTTTCTCTTTTACGGCCTGTGCGGCACTGGTGCTTCTGGTGGCTTATCTGCTGGTGAGAAGCATGCTGCGAAGAAAATGGTGGAAGAATCCGGCATTTTTCGTTATAATAATTCTGTTGGCGGCGGGACTTCCGCTTTTGACCAATGTGATTCTGGTGATTTCTCCGAATCTGACCTATCATTTGCTGATGCGGTATCAGTGGGTATTATATCTGATCCTGATGCTGGCATTTGTGGACAGATATGCGTCGGAGGACGGGAAAGCAGATATCGGGATCCAGTGGGTGGCATTACTGGCGGCCGGAATCCTGGTATTCAATTATGGAGTATCGGATAATATCGGATATTCCAATCTGGAGAAAAAATACGAGAAGACCTATGCGTACTGTGTACGTCTGTTGGACAGGATCGAGCAGACGGAAGGGTACTATCAGGGAATTCCCATTGCATTGGTGGGTGTCATCGGGTATGATGAATTCCCCACTACGGATATTACCGGAAAAGTCACGGACGGTATGATCGGTCTCAGCGGAGACTATCTGATCTATAAGGGAGCGGATTATCAGGCATTTATGCAGAACTATCTGGGCGCAACCCTGAATTTTCTGGATCCGGATACTGTGGGTGAGATTTATATGACGCAGGAATACATTGACATGGATACTTTTCCGGGAGCGAATTCCACCAGGGTTGTGGATGGAATCCTGTATGTCAAGACCGAGAACTGCGGAAGGGATTAGAGGATGTCATTATTATCGATTGTTTTACCGGCATATAACGAAGAACAGAATATTGCCAATACCGCAAAAGTACTGGGGGAACTGCTGGAACAGCACGGGATCGATTATGAGCTGGTATTTATCAGTGATGGTTCGAAGGACGGAACCTTTGAACGCATTAAGGAAGAATCGGCCAGGAATCCGAGAGTACGGGGAGCGGAGTTTTCCCGGAATTTCGGAAAGGAAGCCGGAATTTTTGCAGGCCTGGAGCTGACTACGGGGGATGCGGTGATCGTTATGGACTGTGATCTGCAGCATCCGCCTGAGGTGATTCCACAGATGTGGGAAAAATGGCAGCAGGGTGCCGAGATCGTGGAAGGTATCAAGGCCGACCGCGGTAAGGAGAGTCTGGGATATAAGTTGTCTGCCGGACTTTTTTACAAGATCATGAGCAAACTGATCAAGATGGACATGAATGCTTCTTCCGATTTCAAGCTTTTAGACAGAAAAGTAGTACAGGTCCTGTTGGAACTGCCGGAACGCAATACCTTTTTCCGGGCGTTGACCTTCTGGGCAGGGTTCCGTACGGAGACTGTGGAATATGAAGTACAGGAGCGGAAATACGGACAGAGCAAGTGGTCCTTCTGGAGTCTGATGAAATATGCCATTACCAATGCCACTTCCTTCAGCACACTGCCATTGCAGCTGGTGACGATCATGGGCGGGGTATCCATCCTGTTCAGTGTAATCCTGGCGATTCAGACCCTGGTGCGCTATCTGATGGGAACGGCGGTGGAAGGTTTTACCACGGTGATCCTGCTGATCCTCATTATTGGCGGATTTATTATGTTAAGCCTTGGTGTGATTGGCCATTATATTGCCAGAATCTATGAAGAAGTCAAGGGAAGACCGAAATATATTATCAGTCATGTGACGGAAAATGTGCCTGGGACAGCCGTAGGAAGCTGGAAGCGGGAACATAGAGAAAGCTAAAAGACAGTAGAAAAGAGGATGTGTTATGAGAGAGATTGATATTAAGTTTAACGTCCCGCCTTATGTGGATAAAGCAGCAGATTACATTCAGGAATGTGTAAAAAATCAGAAGATCTGCGGAGATGGAGAATATACGAAAAAATGTAATGCCTGGATCGAGGAGAGGACCGGAGCCGGCAAATGCCTGCTGACGACCTCCTGCACCCATGCGACAGAACTGGCAGCACTTTTGTGTAACATTCAGCCCGGGGACGAAGTGATCATGCCTGCTTACACCTTCGTATCCACCGCAGATGCCTTTGTACTGCGCGGTGCGGTTCCTGTGTTCGTGGATATCCGCCCGGATACCATGAACATTGACGAGACACTGATCGAGGATGCCATCACGGAGAAGACGAAAGCCATCGTTCCGGTGCATTATGCCGGTGTGGCCTGCGAGATGGACACCATTATGGACATCGCAAAAAGACATAACTTAAAGGTAGTAGAGGATGCCGCACAGGGTGTACTGGCATCTTACAAGGGAAAAGCACTGGGAACCATCGGTGACTTCGGTGCCTACAGCTTCCATGAGACCAAAAACTACAGCATGGGTGAGGGCGGAGCACTGCTGATCCGTGATAAGAAGGATGTGGAAGAAGCGGAGATCATGAGGGAGAAGGGAACCAACCGCAGCAAGTTCTTCCGGGGCCAGATTGATAAATATACCTGGGTAAATTACGGATCTTCCTATCTTCCCAGTGATATGAATGCGGCTTATCTCTATGCACAGCTGGAGATTGCTGATGAGATCAATGAGGCAAGACTTGCCTGTTGGAACCGCTATTATGAGCAGCTGCTTCCCTTAAAGAAAGCGGGAAAGATCGACCTGCCCACCGTACCGGAAGGCTGTGTGCATAATGCGCATATGTTCTACATCAAGGCAAGAGATCTGGAACAGAGAACAAGATTTATCAGCTATATGAAGGAGAACGGTGTGCTTACGGTATTCCATTATATCCCGCTGCATACTTCTCCCGCAGGACAGAAGTTCGGCCGGTTCCACGGCGAGGACCGTTATACTACCAGAGAGAGCGAGCGCCTGGTAAGACTTCCCATGTACTATGGGCTGACACTGGATCAGGTGGATTTCATCTGTGGACTGGTGAAAAACTTTTTTGAATTAGAGGAGCAGTAACATGCAAAAAATTGGCAGAGCGTCTGCACAGGTTGCAGGCAGATTTCTGTTCCTGGGTGTCTCCGTGCAGATTCTTCTGGGAATCTGCTGGGGCGTCAGATCCTTTGGAATTTTTCCGGAATTCGGCGATAGCTACACATGGCTGAAAGCGTCAGAGACACTTGTGTGTGATGACTACATGGGGATCGGCTACCCTCTTTTTCTGATGCTTGTAAAAGGGATAGAATCCATAAGTTCTATCCCTTATACTTTTTTTGTATATATGGTACAGATCCTGATTGCATTTTATGCCGGTGTAGTATTTTTACGGGCATGCGGAGTGACAGGGAAAAAGATATTTTTGTGCTGGGGAAGCCTGGCGCTTCTGACTTTTCCCTGTGCCATGCAAAGTCATCTGGCCGTATTGCCGAATTCTCCGGGATATTCCTTTTTACTGCTGGAACTGTCGGCGGTGATCCGGATCCTGCGGCAGGATGCTGTGGCGGAGGATGGTGAGACGACAGCGCCGGCCAGACCGTTACATGGTCTGTTCGAAGCCGGAATCTGGTGGGCGCTCAGTACACTGTGTGTGGTGGAGAATCTGTATCTGGGGCTGGTACCGCTTATTGTTCTGTGGCTGATACATCTGTGGCAGCTACGGAGCAGAAAGACGGAGAAAAAGAGAGTAGGCCGGGAACTTTTGCTCCTTCTGGCAATGGCGGGAATTTTATTCACGCTGGTGCCCATGTGGCAGACACCGGGCAGCTACGGGAAGGCGGAGAATACGGTGAGCGCCGCCATGATGCGCCGGTTCAGCTGGACGCATATGAGAGAGGAAGAAGAATACGATGAATGGCCGGAACAGCTACGTACCTGGATGACCTGGAAAGAGATGAGGAATGCCGGGTATTATGCGGGAACCATGGAGTCTGGCATACAAAAGACGCTGGAGGATCGTTTCGGCAAGGCGGAAGCACAGAAGATATTCAGAGAGTATGCCGGGTATCATCTGAAGACATATACTTCCGACAATATCCATCAGATCGCCTGGGATTGCCTCGGATATGCCATGCCTACGGTACTGTTGCAGCTGCTGTTGGACGGCAGGGGATATGACTCCTTCTCTGGCAGAAATGTAGACATTATGATGACGGGAGATCCAAGGCTGACAGAGCTTTTGTTAAAATACAGCAGCTGGTGGTTCCTGTCGGGAATCGCTGTTGTGGTCGTGAGCGGCATGATATGCGGGATCATTGCCATGCTCCGACAGAAAAAAGAAAAAACAGTACCGGACAGAAGCCTGTTCTGGAAGATCTCAGGAGTCTGTGTGATCACTGCGGCAGGCATGATCCTGTGGTATACCATGCGGGATGCCGGATGCCTGGATTACAAGAACGGATTGCTGCCGGGTTCTCTGTGGCTTGTGGGAATGATCCTCTGGACCGATAGGACCATAAGCGCCGGAGATACAGAAGACAACCCGGAGAAATAATAGAGTTGTGACAGCAGAAACGTGGGAAGGAGGAACCATGACGAAGATGACAACAAAAGTGAAAACGCAGAAATCAGAAAAAGTCTGGTTCTTTCTGGGAGCGTTGGCAGTATTTTTTATGGGAGTTCCGTATCTTGTATTAGGGAAGGACTCTGTGTTCGTGTATCACGATCAGCTGGACGGTGAGGTGATCGCCTATCTTCTGCAGGCAAGACATCTGTGGGATGGCAGCAGTGTATTGCCGGAATTCATGAACGGTGCAGCAAAAACAGCGCTTACCATGCCCGCCCCCGCCTGTGTGCTGTTATACCGGTGGCTGCCTGCGGAACTGGCACTGGCCTGTATGCAGGTGGCTGGCAGCTTTGCCGGATATCTGGGAATGTTCTGCCTGCTTGGATGGGCCGGAGAAACATCGGAAACACTGCGGAGAAGAAAAGGACTTGTCGGTTTCATAGCCATGCTGACCGGATGCATGTATGCGTATCTGCCGTTTTTGCCGGTGTACGGGCTGTCCCAGTATGGATTGCCGCTGTTAATGTATTGTGTACTGCGACTGGGGGAAAAGGACAGACCGAAGAATTTTAGGATTCTCTGTTATTTTTATGTACTGCTTTTCGGATGTAATTCTTCCCTGGTGTTATCCGGTTTTGCTGTGCTGGGAATCTGGGCGGTATGGGAGATCGTCACACTGGTGGACAAAAGGAAACAGTTCTCCGCCGGACAGGCTGCAGCCTGGGGGATTTTGCTGCTTACGTATATCGTTGAGAACGGTTCATTATTGCTTCAGCTGTCCGGAGGACAGGGAGAAGAGATTTCTCACAAATCGGAATATCTGCTCAGCCCGGTGGACTTTTTCAGTCAGTTGAAAACAAACCTCCTGCAGGGAGGACAGCACAGTGTGGATTATCATGGACTGATCCTCGTGGTGCTGTTGATGACAACAGTTGTTTTATTTTTCCTAAATCGGGCAACGAAGAAGGACATAGCGGATAAAAAGAATGTACCTGAGGGCGGAGAAAAACGGTTATGGAAAGCCGTGGGCCTGTCACTGGCCGTTATTGCAGGCTTTGCGGCAGTGGCCGCACTGTGGGACAGCAGTATCGGAATCGCTATCCGTTCCAGTCTGGGTGCTCTGAAGGGCTTTCAGGCCAACAGAGTCCTGTGGCTGAGTCCCTGCCTGTGGTATTTTATTCTGGGGTGCAGCCTGTTATTGCTGACGGAACAGCTCCCGGAAAGAGACACAGGAGCGGAGAAAACAGGGAACGGACGCAGGAACGGTGTGATCCCGGGGATCATCGTAATGGCCACAATGCTTCTTACCGTGGCAACAGCCGGGAAGATTTTGCTGGAGAGCAATCTGAAGCCCAATCTGCAAAAACTGGTGAACCGGAATTATGCAGCCATGAGCTTCCGGGATTATTATGCCGTGGATGTGCTGGATCAGGTACAGGAGTACCTGCGGGAGAATACCGGGGAAGAACCACAGGATTACCGGGTCGTAAGTCTGGGGATCGATCCCGCTGCGGCATTGTATCATGGATTTTACTGTCTGGACGGCTATTCAAATAACTATTCTCTGGAGTACAAGCACCGTTTCCGGGAGATCATTGCACCGGAGCTGGACAAGAGTGAATATCTGGAAGACAGCTTTGACCATTGGGGGAATCGTTGCTATTTGTTCAGCGCGGAATGCCCCGGCTATTATACGATCGAAAAAGGCGGCTTTTATTTTCAGGACTATACGATCGATGCGGAAAGTCTGAGGCAGCTGGGCGGAAGCTATCTGTTGTCGGCAGCCTATATCGATCACAGTGAGGATACCGGTCTGGAACTGATGAGGCCGGAGGCCTTTGAGACAGAGAACAGCTATTACCGCATTTATCTCTATCGGGTAATGGATAATGAATAATAACGGAGATGGGAAGATTCCTATGATTGGACAGGAAAAACGGGATAAATGGAAAAAAATCCTGCCGGAACTGCTGGCAGTTATATTGTGCCTGGTATTGATGGGTGCGGGAGCCAGCCGGAAGGAAGGCTATCACATGGACGAACTTCTGAGCTTTGAACTGGCAAATGCCAGGTATAATCCCTGGATCGTACCTACCCAGCCGGAAGGGCGTCTGGCCAAATTCGTGAACGAGGAGATCGAGGGGGACAGTGCGGGAGAGGCTCTGGAGAATCTGAAAAATACAGTAACAGATGTGCTTAGGAACCGGGGAAACAGCAAACTGTTGTCTTATAAAGCAGATGTCTATGAGGAACCGGTCTGGATCACGGACCGACAGTTTCAGGATTATGTTACGGTGGATCAGAAAGATGCCTTTGATTACCTGTCGGTTTATTTTAATGTAAAAGATGACAATCATCCGCCGGTACATTTTATGCTGTTGCATACCATGAGTTCTGTCTTTTGGGGAACATTGTCACCGTGGCTTGGATGCAGCATCAATCTGGTCTGTCTGGGAATTACATTGTGGCTTTTACTGCGGCTGGGGAGACAGCTGGCAGATGTGTTTTCCATGGAAGGAAAGGGAAGACAGCTGGGGATCCTGGCGGTGCTTCTCTATGGAATGAGTACCGGAGCACTGGGTACGGTGCTGCTGATCCGTATGTATGGGCTGCTTTCCTGTCTGTGTGTCGCCCTGTTTTCCGTCCATGTGGAAAAATGGAAGAATAACGGGTTTGACAAGAAAAACAAGGGTCTTATCGCTATTACGGTGCTGGGTTTCCTGACACAGTATTTTTTCCTGTTTTACTGCCTTCTGCTGGCGGCGGTTACCGCAGTGATCCTGCTGTACCGGCACAGGAACAAAGAATTATGGTGCTATATCCGGTCCATGGTGATCGCTGCAGTGATCGGACTGGTATTGTTCCCTTTTGCAATTTCGGATGTGTTCTCCAGCGGAAGAGGGACGGAAGCTCTCGGCAATCTGGCCTCCGGATTTGCCGGTTACGGACAGAGACTGGCTGCATTTGGCAGAATTCTGGCGGATCGGACAGTGGGAGCGCCTCTTCTGACCGGCGGATGTGCCGCCGGCGCAATCCTGCTTCTGGGAAAGCTGTATTTGAGCTTCCGGGCCGGGAAACAGGAACAGAAAGGTGAAAATTCCGGAAGAGATGCGGCCTGGATGCTGATGGTGCCGGTGGCCGGATATTTTCTGCTGGCATCCCGCATGTCACCGTATCTGGTGGACCGCTATATTATGCCTTTGTTTCCGTTTGTGGCATTGCTGCTTGCTTTGCTATTGTGTCTCCTTGGAAAAAAACTGACAGAGATCTCCGGATGGAAAGAACAGATCGTGGGAGGCATGCTGGTGCTGTTGCTCGTGGTGGTACAGGGGCTGCGGCTTGCGGCCTATGATGGGGAATACCTCTATCAGGGATATGCCAGACAGGAAGCATTGGCGGAAGAATATGAGGAGTTCCCATGCATCTGCGTTTATGCGGGAGTGGGCTATTATGAGAATCTGCCGGAATTTATGCATTACACCAAAACTTTGCTGGTAACGGCAGAGGAACTGAAGGAACGTAAGGATACGGAATCCGTGGAGGCACTGGACCGGGTGATCGTATTGATCAAACCGGGTGTGGATAAAGAAGCAACAGTGTCTGTGCTCCGGGATAAGTATGGTTATACGTCGGAGGAACTTCTGCTTTCGGAAGGCGTGCACGGAGATATGATATATATGTTTTTCAGATAAGGAATGAAATGATAAGAAGACAGAAATGAGGTTGAAACATGATCGCAGTTCGTTTGCTGTGGCTTGCCGTTCTGCTGGTAGCGATACCGGCATGGGTGGGAAATTGTTTTTTAAATGTGGATAAACCCTGTAGAAATCCGGTATTTCTGTGGATTAGCGGTCAGATGCTGCTATGGGCGGGATTTCAGGTGATCTGTGTGCCGGTGATCCTGTTGGAAGGCCGTATGTGGATGGTGACCGTAGCTTATTGCGGCTACATCCTGGTGCTGCTGGCAGCGGCAACGGTCCGGTATTTCCGGCAGTCCCGTACTCTGCGGGCAGTCCGGGAAGCAAAGCCGGAGAAAGCAGAGATTATTTTGTGGGTGTTGGCTGGTGTGCTTTTGCTGGTGCAGCTGGTATTGGCAGTGCTGATGGTCTACGGTGATGGTGACGATGCCTATTATGTGGCAATCTCCGCAGCGGCAGAGGAATCCGGCAGGATGTATCAGAAGATCCCTTATACGGGAATGCATACGGAACTGGATGTGAGACACGGGCTGGCACCTTTTCCCATCTGGATCGCATGGCTGGCCCAGATGACCGGCATCGCTACGGTGATCGTGGCGAAGACTCTGGTGCCGGTCGCTCTGATCTCCATGACTTACGGAGTATTCTATCTTCTGGGAAGCAGGGTATTATTCGCAGGAGAGGGCGCATACCGGAAGAAATGGGCGTTGCCTGCATTTTTACTCTGTACGGAAGTGCTGGTGCTTTTCGGAGATTATTCTTATTATACTGTAGAGAATTTTATGATTGCCAGGAGCAGACAGGGGAAGGCTGCATTGGGAAGTATCCTGATCCCCATGATATTTTTTCTGCTGCTGACACTGCTTCGAAAAATACAGGAAGAACAGAAGATCACTGTCGGTTTCTGGGTGCTGTTGGGATCTGTGATGACGGCCTGCTGTCTGGCCAGTACCATGGGAGCATTGCTGGCATGCATGCTGGTGGGAACGGCCGGGCTCTGTGGTGCGGTCAGTTACAGAAAATGGAAACTCATACTGCCATTGATCGGCTGTTGTATTCCCTGCATTGTGTATGCCGGAATGTATTTGCTGTTGGGATGATAGGACCGGAGGAGAAGAATGGATGCTTTAAAGCTGTTTCAGGAATATATGGGGACCGGACTGATCGTTCTGTGGTTCCTGGTGAGTCTGCTGTATCTGTGGCTCACAGAGAAAAGAAAATATATCCGGGTGATGTTTCTTTATGTGCCGTTAGTATTGCTGCTTGTCTTTTTTAATCCGCTGGTGGCGAAGATCGTCTCTCAGATGGCGGATGGGGAAATCTATTACCGGATCCTGTGGTTGTTGCCTGTGACACCGGTGATTGCTTTCGGTACGGTGCAGCTTTGTGGAAAACTCGGCGGTAGAAAAAGATATGTGGGGATAACGTTGGCTATTGTGCTGTTTACGATATCCGGCAGTCTGATCTACAGGAATCCCAATTTTCAGAAGGCGGAAAATGCGTATCATGTACCCCAGAGCGTTGTGGATATCTGTGATACCATTGAGGTTCCGGGCAGAGAAGTCATGGCGGCATTCCCGGGAGAACTGCTGCAGTATGTGAGACAGTATTCCAATGTGATTTGTATGCCCTACGGCCGGGACATTATGGTGAGCAAGTGGACGGTGCAGAATGATCTTTATGATGTTATGGAGCAGGAGGTCATTGATGCACAGGAGCTGGCAGAACTGGCCAGAGAAGAGGCCTGTGCCTATGTGATCCTGTCGGAAGATAAAAAACTGGTGGGGAAGATGCAGGATCAGGAATTTGAAGAATTCGGAAGAATGCACGGATATGTGATCTACAAAGATTCCACAGTGGATCTGTATTACTTTATGAAGGAATGAGATTTCAGGGAAAAACAAGTGGCTCCCGGAGCAGCAAAGTAACTGGCTGCTTCGGGAGCCTTTTTTGACCGGAATTATTTTTCCTGGGATGCATAATCCTTGGAATAGTAATTCAGGAAGTATTCAAAACGTTTGGCGATGAGCTTACGTCCTTTTACATTCAGGTGCAGATTGTCGACAAGATATTCATCGGCATTGTCTTCGGTAATGCTGCCGTACAGGTTATCCATGAAGGATACGCTGTGGATATTGGCGGAGTAACATTCCTTGATCACATAAGTGGATAAGACATCACGGCCGTTGTAAATATACATATCGGAGCTTACATAGTCGCCGTTCTCATCCACAGCATATGCATAGGTCGGAGACATAACGATAATGCGGATCTGGGGGTAATAGTTCTGCAATACTTCAATGCTGGCCTCCAGATTGCCGGTAAACTGCGTGGGATCCGTGGGATTCTCATCACTGTACATGGCATTGCCGGACAGATAATCGGTAGCATCATACATAATGGCAACGGTGTCGATCGTGTTGAAATCCAGAGTTTTCAGTGTGTTGATTACTTCCTCTGCTTCGGCCGGTGTCTTGTCGCCCAGAGCATTGGCTGCATCGGTGTAGTAGCCATCCAGAGGAACCCCAACGGCCAGGTTCACCAGCCAGTAGAGACAGTAAGCATCCATGGGGGCAACGGTGGGGTCGTAGTTTAACTGCTGTGCAGCAAGGTAACTTCCGCTGATGGAACAGTTATAAACGGTGGTATCGGTCTCTTTGGCGATCAGATTGGCCAGATTGTCGGAAGAGTCCCTGTCATCTGCGAAGGGAGCATTTCCGAAGACAACGATATTGGAAGCATCATTAATGATCATCTGACCGTTTTCGTCGGTCAGGGGAAGGATGGAATCCCAACTGTCGTCGTAGGAACCCTGTCCGTCCTTGAAGATGTCGGACTGGCTGATCCTCTGTCCCCAGTGTGTGACGCGGTATCCTACCACGCCGACAACAATAAGAAGCACGAGAGCAAACAGTACGTGAAAATTCAGAAAGCGCCGGATACCGGCAGGGGCCGCAGACTCTTCGCCCTCAGGGATTTCTTCATCGGCATCTACGTAAAGGTCTTCTATGTCGTCATCGGAATCGGTATGGAAATTGTGCACAGAACCGGAACGAGTATTCCCGGAATGGAAATTACCAGAATCTGTGTCTTGCATTGTGTCGTTTTCCAGATCTACAATCTCAATATCCGGCATGTCATTCACAGAAGATGCGTGGATATTATGGTTGTTATTGTTTCGTTTCATGTATTCTCTCCGTTTCAGGTAATTCAATAATGTAGTGGTAAAAAGAGTTATATTGATTTTACTATTATACGAAAAGAAAGTCCATAATATTAGAAAGATTTAAGAAATTCTGAAGAAATGGGTGAATGCCTTGATGTGGGGAAAATACAATGCTATAATGTTACGGAATTGTTACACCGAGAATTATGAGCAGAAGGGATAGATCAGATGAAAAAATTATTTAACCATACAAAACGTCCGGACCGTAACTGGGAAGAAGACGTACAGGATGGTTACGATTGGGACGAGGAAGAATATACCGGAGAAGACGACGGCGAGGAATACTATGCCGATGAGGAAGAGTACACCGGAGAAGAAGACGGCGAAGAGTACTATGCTGATGAGGAAGAGTACACCGGAGAAGAAGACGGTGAGGAGTACTACGCCGATGAGGAAGAGCACACCGGAGAAGAAGACGGTGAGGAGTACTATGCCGATGAGGAAGAGTACACCGGAGAAGAAGACGGTGAGGAGTACTATGCCGATGACGTGGAGTACATCGAAGAGAGTGACGATGAAGAGTATTATGCCGACGAGGATTACGAGGAAGAGCCGGCTCCCACGGGCAGGAGAAAGACCGGGGGCAAAAAGCAGGGCGGAATTGCTGTAATCTGGGCAAAATTCCTGAACCTGAGTACCATGGACCGGATCATGGCAGCTACCGGAGTGGCGGTACTGATTCTGGCTATCGTGACCGGAAGTGTCTATGCCAGTGCCCGGGCAGTGGATGGACAGGTATCGGAGTTCGTCAGCGTGGGAACACAGCTGGACGGCATCCAGATGATCGGTGAGCAGGGACTTCTGGCAGTGGCAGACGCACAGATGGCAAAGATCGCGGCAGCCAATGCGGTAGAAGAAGATCCGGAAGAACAGAAGGAATATGAAGAGGCAGAGTACACCAACGGCGGTACGGTAGAACTGGAGCTGGTCTCTGTACAGAAGGATCTGAAGATCAAATTCAACAATAAAAAGACCGGCAAGCTGATCTCCAACGTACCCTTCAGCGTAACCATCACAGATCCCAACGGCAAGACCGAGACCTGGACTGATGACGATATGGACGGTATTATCTATAAAAAGGGTATTACGCCGGGGAATTATTCCGTAGCGGTAAACGCACTGACGGATGATAAATACAAGGACTATGTTCTGCCGACAGCAGCACAGAAAGTAGAAGTAAAGAAAGATATCGCCTATAAAAAGGTCGATGTCTCCAATGAGATCAAGAAAGAATCTGAGATCAATGCTGCAAAAGAGGATACACAGATCAAGGATACTACTGTAGAGTCCACACTGCAGGATACTGTGCAGTGGGTGGCAAGTACCGCAACTGCCAATACTTATAAAGAAGTATCCAAGGATACCATTACCAATCCGGAGACCGTAACGGTGGCTTACAGCGGTAAGTTCCTGCGGATGGCAGAAGTGTCTCCTACAGCAGGACCTACAGCAGAACCAACAGCGGAACCGACAGCAGAACCTACAAAAGAACCGACAGTATCCCCGACTGCAGAGCCCACAGTGGCTCCGACAGTAACCCCGACTGCAGAGCCCACAGTGGCTCCGACAGTAACCCCGACGGCAACAGCAACTCCTACAGCGGCCCCTACGGCAACCCCGACAGCTGCCCCTACGGCAACTCCTACAGCGACCCCTACGGCAACCCCTACAGCGACTCCGGCGGCGACAATTACTCTGGATAAAACGGCAGTGACGACTTATCCGAAGGCAACGGATACAGTTACCGCAAAAGTCAGCGGAAGTGGAACCGTAAGTGCGGCTTCCAGTGATACCGGTATAGCAACTGTGGCTGTAAGCGGCAAGACCATTACTATCACCGGCGTGAAAGCGGGAAGTGCTACGGTAACGGTAACGTATACAGAAGGCAGCAACAAGGTGGAAGCCAAGTGCACAGTAACAGTAAAGGCTTCCAATGCGAGAGAAGATAAAACTACCAAGCTGAAAGACAAGAGCGGTGTACAGCTGTATGTACAGGATGGTGACAGCTATCGTGAAGCAGTCTATGCGGATTACTTTACTGCCTCTAAGTTCTTTATCAAAGGTGATGTGAAATACACCGGATGGCAGACACTGGACGGAAAGCTTTATTTCTTTACAGCGGATGGCAACAAGGTTACCGGAGAACAGGTCATTCAGGGCGCAAAATACAATTTTGCCAGTGACGGATCTCTGGTAGTTGGTTCCGGCACCATGGGAATCGATGTGTCCAAGTGGAATGGAAAAATTGACTGGAACGCCGTGAAGAATTCCGGTGTCAGCTACGTGATCATCCGTGTGGGTTATCGCGGTTCCTCTCAGGGAGCACTGATCGATGATCCTACCTTCAAGACCAACATCAAGGGAGCTACGGCAGCAGGACTGAAAGTGGGTGTATACTTCTTTACCCAGGCAGTGGATGAGGTCGAGGCAGTACAGGAAGCCTCCATGGTACTGGATCGTATCAGCGGTTACAAGATTTCCTATCCGGTATTCCTGGATGTGGAAGGAAGCGGCGGAAGAGGTGATAAGATCGATTCCGCTACCAGAACGGCAGTATGTAAGGCATTCTGCAATACCATTCAGAATGCAGGATACACCGCAGGTGTGTATGCCAACAAGACCTGGCTCAGCCAGAAGATGGATGCAAGTGCACTGAGTGGCTACAAGATCTGGCTGGCCCAGTATGCAGCAGCACCCACCTACACCGGACGCTATGATCTGTGGCAATACAAATCCACAGGAAAAGTCAGCGGCATCAGCGGCAATGTGGATCTGAACTTAAGCTACCTGGGATATTAAGATTTGCAATAAAGCCCAGACCGACTGCTTGCAGGCGAGGCTGGGACTTTATTAGCAAATCAAACACACATGAGCATGTAGGACGATAGTCCGGAATGCGAATGTGTGTCACGGATCCGAGAGCACGAAGTGCGAAGGAGCCGTGTTGATATCCTGCTTGTTTTATGGTAAAATACCCCTATCTATAACAAAAAATGTGCGCTGTGCGCAGAACGGAGAAAAAATGAGAACTTATCTGGTAACAGGAGGGGCCGGTTTTATCGGTTCCAACTATATTCATTACATGTTTAAAAAATACGATAATGAAATCCGTATCATCAACGTGGATGCACTGACCTATGCAGGCAATCTTGAGAATCTCAAGGACGTGGAGAAGCGTGAGAACTACACCTTTGTCAAGGCTAATATCTGTGACAAGGATGCCATCAGCAAAATTTTCGCAGAGAATGATATCGACCGTGTGGTACATTTTGCGGCAGAAAGCCATGTAGACAGAAGTATCCGCAACCCGGAGATCTTCGTACAGACCAATGTCCTGGGTACTGCAGTGATGCTGAACTGTGCCAAGGCAGCCTGGGAGCTTCCCGATGGCAGCTTCAAAGAAGGCAAGAAGTTCCTGCATGTATCTACAGATGAGGTCTACGGATCTCTTCCAGATGATGACAATGCATTCTTCTATGAGACCACTCCGTATGATCCCCACAGCCCTTACTCCGCAAGTAAGGCAAGCTCAGACATGCTGGTGAAGGCATATATGGATACCTATCATTTCCCTGCCAACATTACCAACTGCTCCAACAATTACGGCCCTTTCCAGTTCCCTGAGAAGCTGATCCCTCTGATCATCAATAATGCATTGCATGGCAAAAAGCTTCCGGTCTACGGTGACGGTAAGAACGTCCGTGACTGGCTGTATGTGGAAGACCATGCTAAGGCTATCGATATGGTACAGGAACAGGGAAGACTGTTCGAAACCTACAATGTGGGCGGACATAATGAGAAGCAGAATATCGAGATCATCCACATTATCATTGAGACTCTGCAGGAGATGCTTCCGGATTCCGATCCCCGCAAGGCGCATATTAACAACGACCTGATCACTTACGTGGAGGATCGTAAGGGACATGACAGAAGATATGCCATTGCACCGGACAAGATCAAGGCAGAGATCGGCTGGTATCCCGAGACCATGTTCAAGGAAGGCATCCGCAAGACCATCGCCTGGTACTTCGAGCATGAAGACTGGATGAATAATGTGACCAGCGGTGATTACCAGAAGTACTACAATGAGATGTACGAAGAAAAGTAAAGAATACCTGTTAAATGGGAACGATGAACGTCGTTCCCATTCGGTGTGTTAAAAAACAAGTAAAAAGAAGCCCGAAAAGGGCGGATCGGAGGACGAAATGAAAGGAATTATACTGGCGGGAGGTTCCGGAACCAGACTGTATCCCCTGACAAAAGCGATTTCCAAGCAGATCATGCCGGTGTACGATAAACCCATGATCTATTATCCCCTGTCAACACTGATGCTGGCAGATATCAGAGAGGTATTGATCATCTCCACCCCAAGAGACCTTCCGGTATTTCAGGAATTGCTGGGAGACGGCAGCCAGCTGGGCATGCGCCTGGAATATGCGGTGCAGGATCAGCCCCGCGGGCTGGCAGATGCCTTTATCATCGGTGCGGATTTCATCGGTAATGACAGAGTGGCACTGGTACTGGGAGATAATATTTTCTACGGACAGAGCTTTTCCGCAGTATTGCGCAGAGTAGCTGCCAGAGAAAAGGGCGCAACTATTTTCGGCTATTATGTGCGTGATCCCAGAGAATACGGTGTAGTGGAATTTGATGAGAACGGCAAGGCACTTTCCATCGAGGAGAAGCCGGAGCATCCCAAGAGCAATTATGCGGTTCCCGGACTGTATTTCTATGACAATGCTGTAGTGGAGATCGCAAAGAATGTAAAACCCTCTGCAAGAGGAGAGATCGAGATCACCAGCATCAACAACGAGTACCTGAACAGAGGCAGTTTACAGGTAGAGACACTGGGAAGAGGCTTTGCATGGCTGGATACCGGCAATCATGATGCCCTTCTGGATGCGGCAGATTTTGTGGCGGCTTTCCAGAAGAGACAGGGTCTGTACATTTCCTGTATTGAAGAGATCGCTTTCAAGCGAGGATTCATTGACAAAGAGCAGCTGCTTGCTCTTGCAGAGCCGCTGCTTAAGACGAACTACGGAAAATATCTGGTAGAGGTAGCAAATGGACTCTAAGCTGCGGAAAATGGCGATTCTGGCCTCCATGGCGGTGATCCTGCTGGTGGCACTGCTGGTCATGTATGTCAATAGGGAGCAGTTTACGGCAGCTTCCGGACCGCCGGCATCCGGCACTCAGAATGCCGGAGCGGGTGACAGTGCATCTCCGGCGGAAAATGGCGTTCAGGCAGAAGAGACGGTCTCACCGGATGGTCAGATCGGCAATGATCTGAAGGCATTTTTAAAAGATAATACGTTTTTTGATCAGGAAGTAAATCCAATTCTGGAAGCTGCAAAGGATAACAGCAACCGTCTGTCTCTGGTAGCCACCTCCATAGAAAAGGATCTGCGGATCCAGATCGTGGATAACGAAGGAATTCCGGTGACCGGTGAAAGCTTCTATGTGCGGCTGGATGGCCTGGGTGATTACAAGGATCTGGATCAGGACGGTATCATTTACATTGGAGATCTGGATTCCGGAGACTATTATATTGAGCTCCTTCCCATTGAGGGATATAAGGTTCCGGTCAGTGAGACAAGAGTTCACGTCAAGGATAAAGTGGAGTATCTGGCCATTGACGATATTTCCCTGTTGATCAAGACGGAGGATGAAGTGGATGCAGAAGCCGAGGACAGCGCCGTGGCAGATGCTCTGGCAGATGCGGACAAGACAGAGATCCAGAAGCTGCAGACCACGTCCGGTAATGCAAAGGTCGGTATCGATGTCTCCAAATGGAACAAGGAGATCGACTGGGATAAGGTGAAAAATGCAGGAGTGCAGTTTGCCATTATCCGTGCCGGATACCGCGGTTCGGTAACCGGAAGCCTGGTGGAAGATCCCATGTTCGTGACGAACATGAAGGGTGCACAGGCCGCAGGAATTCCGGTGGGCGTATACTTTTTCACCCAGGCTGTGGATGAGAAGGAAGCTGTGGAAGAGGCTTCCGCGGTGATCGAACTGATCCGGGATTACCGGCTGAACTATCCGGTATTTATCGATACCGAAGGTGCGGGCGGTAACGGCCGTGCGGACAATCTGGATGCTGAGACCAGAACACTGGTATGTGAAGCGTTCTGCAGGACCATAGAAAATGCCGGATACACGGCGGGTGTCTATGCCAGCCGTAACTGGTACAACAATAATCTGCAGACAGCAAGACTGGAAAACTATCATATCTGGCTGGCAGAGTATCGCAGTGTTCCGTTATATCAGGGATATTATAAGACCTGGCAGTATACCTCCAAGGGAAAAGTGGACGGCATCGAAGGTCGTGTGGACATGAATATCACCTACGAATAGTCAATAAAAATAAAGAGTGAGGACGAAATAAATGGGTAAAATAACAGTAGAAACCTGTGAAATTGAAGGATTAAAGATCATTACTCCTACGGTATTCGGAGATGCCAGAGGATATTTTATGGAGACTTACAATTATAACGATTTCAAGGCTGCGGGAATTCCTGAGGTGTTCGTACAGGACAATCAGTCCGCTTCCAAGAAGGGTGTATTGCGTGGACTGCATTTCCAGAAACATTTTCCTCAGGACAAGCTGGTGCGCGTAATCCGCGGAGAAGTCTATGACGTGGCAGTGGATCTGCGGGAAGGTTCCAGGACTTTCGGCCAGTGGTACGGAGTGCTTTTGTCTGAAGAGAACAAGAAGCAGTTCTTTATCCCGAAGAATTTTGCACATGGTTTTCTGGTACTGTCGGATTATGCGGAATTCTGCTATAAATGTACGGATTTTTATCATCCCGATGATGAGGGCGGTATTGCCTACAATACACCGGATATCGGTGTAAAATGGCCGATTCCCGAAGGTATGGAACTGACGCTTTCCGAGAAGGATACCAAGTGGGGCACACTGGAACAGTACGTGAAGGAAAAAGAGAATGAAGGTAAGTAAGAAAACGGGTATTACCCTGTTTGTGACAGCGGCAGTGATCATGGCGGTGCTCATTGTATTCCATAAGAATCCGGGACCTGCGGCAGATCCGGGACAGGAACTGGCCAAGAAGATCATTTCCTGCGTAGTGATCGCGGCGGCATGCGCTGCTTTTATTCACTGGTATGATAAATTCACCGGACTGCCGGTGGAACTGTTCCAGAACCGTCATCTGATCTGGAAACTGGCCAAAAATGATTTCAAAAAAAGATATGCGGGATCTTATCTGGGTGCGGTATGGGCCATGGCGCAGCCGGTGGTCACGGTGGCTATGTATTACATTGTTTTTGATAAGATCATGGGTAATACGAGTACTCCCCTGCGGGAGGGTGTGGAAGTACCCTTCGTATTGTTCCTGACGGCGGGACTGGTGCCCTGGTTCTATTTCAGTGAGGCATTGAACAATGGGACAAATGCACTGCTGGAATATAATTATCTGGTGAAAAAGGTAGTATTCAAGATCAGTATCCTGCCTATCATCAAGATCATTGCAGCCACCTTTATTCATGTATTTTTTGTGTGTCTGTTGTTGATCGTGGCCGCTATCTACGGATATTATCCTACCATATATACTACACAGATCATTTATTATAGTTTCTGCCTGTTTGTTTTCGTACTGGCGCTAAGCTACACGACCTGTGCAGTAGTAGTTTTTTTCCGGGATCTGTCCCAGATCATCAGTATCGGATTGCAGATCGGCATGTGGGCCACTCCCATTCTGTGGAATCTGGATTCCCTGTCCGGCAAATGGATCATGATCCTGAAGCTGAATCCGCTGGTGTATATTGTAAACGGTTATCGAAGCGCTATTTATGAGAAGGAATGGTTTTTCCAGGATTTCTTTTCCACCATGTATTTCTGGATCGTAACGGTAGTACTGTTCGGGTTGGGAGCCGTTATTTTCAAACGATTGAAGGTACATTTCGCAGACGTTCTATAATACGAATGATTGTTACGATTTCGAGAGTTCGAAGAACGGAGAAATCGTATTATAAAAAACAGAGCATAGCAAAACTTTTATAGATGAAGAACCTTGTGGGAGGAGCTGCATTACAAAACTGTTGTGGGGAAAACAGAAAGGGTGAAAGTAATTGAAGGGTGCTCGTGAAAAATTTAGAAAATTTTGGTTATGGAAGCCGGGAAAGATCCTGTTGGCCGTGGGATGCTGCGGACTACTGCTGTTGACGATGATTCCATTGTTTCGTCTGACAGTCTATGCGGTTCCGTATTATGATGATTACAATTTCGGAAGATTTGCCAGAGCTGCCATGGAGCAGGAACAGTCAAAATGGGCTGCCATTTCCGGTGCACTGGATTGCTCCAGAACGCAGTGGTATGCGTGGCAGGGAACCTATTCTTCTATTTTCTTTATGGCATTGATGCCGGCAATCTGGGGAGAACAGTATTATTTCCTCGGTCCAGTGTTCATCCTGCTTCTATTGCTGGCGGGTACCATGACATTTACCCATGTGATCCTGCGGAAAGTACTGGGCATGGAGAAGTGGACCGGCCTGGCAGCACAGGCAGTGATTACAGTGGCAGTCTTTATGTTTATTTATTCCGCACAGAGTGGCTTCTACTGGTATAACGGCGGAGTTCATTACGTGGGAATGCACGGCTTTGGATTGTTGATGTTGTCTGTGGCAATCTGCCTGGAGAGAGCAGAAGGAAGAACTGCTACCGGGCTGCTATTTACGGCCTCGGTACTGCTTTCCATGATCACGGCCGGAAGCAATTTTGTCACGGCATTGCAGGGACTCTTATCGCTGTTGACGATTCTGTTTATAAGTGTGGTAGTGGAACACCGGAAAAAGGGACTGTGGCTGTTGCCTGCTACGCTGGTATACATTATAGGATTTGGGCTGAATGTAGCGGCACCGGGCAATTCCGTGCGGGCCCGCAGCTATGTCGGCTGGGGATACAGTCCCCTGGAGTCCATCGGCAGATCTTTTCTGGAAGGAGTAAAACATCTTCCAGAGTTTACGGGATCTATTGTTCTTATGGTAATGGTGATGCTGTTACCCCTGATCTGGCAGGCACTTAAGGAGACGGAGTATCGTTTCCGGTATCCGGGAGTCGTACTTCTGTGGTCCTTCTGCCTGTATGCCACCGGTTACACCCCAAGCCTGTATTCCCTCGGACATGCCGGATTGTCCAGAACTCTGAATGCGGTGAAGATCACATATTTATTGCTGTTGTTCCTGAACGAAATATACTGGTGTGGCTGGCTGCAGCAAAGACTGCAGAAGAAGGCATCAGGCAGCGCGGCAAGATGGCTGGCGAACTGGAACGGAGCCGCAGTGTGGTGGTTTTATGCGATTATGGGTCTGGAATTTATCATGATCTTTCAGGTGTCACCCAATCAGGCAGGACATTATTCGGCTTATGGGGCCTATTACTATGTGCATACCGGAGAAGCGTATAATTTCCATCAGGAATATCTGGAACGGGTGGAGAAGCTATTGGGAGATGAGGATGATGTACAGCTGCAACCTTATCACTACAAGCCCTGGTTTTTGTGCATGGGAGACCTCTCGGAGGATGAAAATAACGAGGCCAACCGTTCTCTGGCCATATGGTATGACAAAGACAGTGTAACGCTGATAAGCGAGGATTAAAATTGATGCAGGAAAAGAAAAAGCTAGCCATTGAAGTCGATAATGTCCAGAAGATCTATAAACTATATGATAAGCCCTCAGATCGGATGAAGGAGGCTTTCGGCTTCGGAAAAAAGACGAAGCATAAGCTTCACTATGCCCTGAAGGGTGTGGACATGAAGATCTATCAGGGAGAAACGGTGGGTATTATCGGTACCAACGGTTCCGGTAAATCCACGATCCTGAAGATCATCACCGGTGTATTGAATCCCACTTCGGGAAGAGTGCTGGTAAATGGCCGTATTTCCGCTCTGCTGGAGCTGGGTGCCGGATTCAATATGGAATATAACGGCATTGAAAATGTGTATCTGAACGGGACGATGATGGGATTTTCCGAGAAGGAGATCGAGGCAAAGCTTCCGGAGATCTTAAGTTTTGCGGATATCGGAGATTACGTCTATCAGCCGGTGAAGACTTATTCCAGCGGTATGTTCGTCCGGCTGGCCTTTGCGGTGGCCATTAATATCGAGCCGGAGATCCTGATCGTGGATGAGGCTCTGAGTGTCGGTGACGTATTTTTCCAGGCAAAATGTTATCATAAATTCGAAGAATTCAAGAAGATGGGCAAGACCATTGTGTTCGTCAGTCATGATCTGAGCAGTATCAGCAAATATTGTGACCGTGTATATCTGCTGAATCAGGGAAATATCCTGGGCGAAGGCAGTCCCAAGGCTATGATCGACACCTACAAGAGGGTATTGGTGGGACAGTATGACGGCCCGGAGAGTGTGGGAGAAGAGACTGCCAGTCTGCTGGATGATGAAGACCTGCAGAGAGCAGCTGCCCAAAAAGCAGATGAGAAGGGGACCGATGCTTCCCAGGCTTCCATGGAGGCCAAGGGGCAGAATCCCAATGCCTTGGAATACGGTACGAAGCAGGCACAGATTGAGGAATTTTACATTACGGATGACAGAGGGGTTCCCACCAATGCAATCCTGAAGGGCAGTATGTTTACCATCCATATGCGGGTTCGTTTTATGGATCATATTCCGGCCCCCATTTTTGCATTTTCTGTAAAAAACGTCATCGGTGTGGAGATCACCGGTACAAATACCATGATTGAAAAGGCTTTTCTGGACAGCGTGGAGCCGGGAGAGGTGAAAAATGTGACTTTTACCCAGAAGATGAACTTACAGGGTGGTGAGTATCTGCTGTCTCTGGGAGTGACCGGCTACAATCAGGATACCTTCGAGGTATATCACAGACTGTATGATGCCTTGAATATTACGGTGGTATCGGACAAGAACACCGTAGGATATTATGATATGGATTCCGAAACAAAAGTATGGGATGCGGAGGAGAAGTAAGGAATGACAGAGACCATCGGGAAGATCACACTGAATCTGGATAAATATCCCGGCGAGGATTATTATTGCGACGGCAGTGTGGAGGACGAGATCTTAGACATTGTAAAAAAATACAGTACGGTGGAATATGACAGGATCATTGCGGAGCGAAAGAGCTGGCCGATCCTGTATCATTTGTCTGCTCTCCGGGAAAATATCGTGGATTTCCTTCCCATACAGAAAACAGAGAAAGTGCTGGAAGTGGGCAGTGGATGCGGAGCCATCACGGGTGCACTGGCAAGAAAAGCCGGGGAAGTGACCTGTGTGGATCTCTCGAAGAAGCGCAGCCTGATCAACGCCTACCGCCACAGCGAATGTGAAAATGTGACGATCCATGTGGGCAATTTCACGAATGTGGAACCGGAACTTCCCGCAGACTATGACTATATCTGTCTGATCGGTGTTTTTGAGTACGGACAGGCTTACATAGGCGGCAAGACGCCTTACGAGGATTTCCTTAAGATCCTGCAGAAGCATCTGGCACCGGACGGCAGGATCGTGATTGCCATTGAGAACAAATACGGATTGAAATATTTTGCCGGATGCAAGGAAGATCATCTGGGCAGCTGGTTTTCCGGCATTGAAAATTATCCGGAGGGCGGTGTGGTACGCACGTTTTCCCGGAAAAAGCTGGAGCGCATTTTCGATGCCTGCGGTGTGGGAGAACGCAGTTTTTATTATCCGTATCCCGATTATAAATTTATGACCACAGTCTATTCCGATGCTTATCTTCCGGGACGTGGAGAGCTGTCCAACAATCTGCGGAATTTTGACCGGGACAGAATGCTGTTGTTCGATGAGAAGAGTGCTTTTGACGGAATTGTGGAGGAAGGATTGTTTTCCGTTTTTTCCAATTCCTATATGGCGGTGATCGGAGCACCTCTGGATCTGAAATATGCCAGATATTCCAATGACCGTGCGGAAAGCTTCCGGATCCGCACCGAGATCCTGCGGGACAAGGAAGGCTGTAAGACGGTCCGAAAATATCCGCTGACAAAAGAAGCGGAAGCCCATGTGCGTCATATGCCGGAGGCTTATGAAAAATTGAAGGAACGGTATGCGGGAAGCAGTCTGGATGTCAATGTCTGCCATCTGGGAGAAGAGAACGGCATACCTTATGCGGAATTTGAGTTCGTGCCGGGCAGACCGCTGTCGGAACTGATGGACGAATGCCTGGACAGACAGGATGTGGAGGGATTTCACAACCTGTTTGCAGAATATCTGGAGAGAGTGGGCTACGGGGAGGATGTGCCGGTGGCGGACTTTGATCTGATCTTTGCCAATATTCTCGTGGATGGTGACCACTGGACACTGATTGATTATGAATGGACTTTTGACCGTCCCATAGAGACCAGAGCTCTGGCCTTCCGGGCTGTATACTGTTATGTACTGGAAGATGAAAGACGTAATGCACTGGAACTGGATCGTATTCTGGATCGTCTGGGCATCACGGAAAACGAAGCCAGACAGTACAGAGAGCAGGAGATGGAATTTCAGAAATATGTGACCGGACAGAAATTGTCCATGGGTGAGATCCGCAATCTCTTAGGCGGCGAAATTTATAAGCCCACGGAATGGATCGGACGGTTCCGTCAGACGGAGGGAGAACTCAGGGTACAGATCTATGAGGACAAGGGACAGGGATTTTCCGAAGAAAATTCCTATTTCCCGGAGAACGTCTATGCAGAGGAAAAACAGGCGGAATTTACGGTGAATTTCGATGGAAATGTCCATTATTTACGGCTGGATCCGGCCATGTGCGCCTGCGTGTGTAAAATCCGGGAGCTTACCATGAACGGACAGCCGGTTCCTGTGCAGGACAAAAAGATCGTTACCACCAATGGAAAAATCATAAAGTCCGCAGACGGTGCGGAGCATCCCAGCGTGGTATTTCCCACGGAGGATCCGAATCTGACGATCCGGGTGGATGCATTGGACAGAAAGGCAGAGAACATCCTGACTGTGAAAATGGAGATCGTGCAGATTCCCCTTGCTGTGGCAAGTGACATGGCGGGAGCGGTGAAAAAATTTTTCTAAGGAGACAGGAAACTTGAGCATTCGGACGTCAGTAAAGCAGATGCTTGTCAGACAACAGGATAAAAAGTATGAAGCAGAACTGGCAAAGCTGCGGGTGACCTACGCGCAATGGGCTGCGGAGCAGGAAAAAAAGATTGCGGAAACAGTGGTCACAGAGATCGGGGAAAGAGCCGGTCTTGCGGAATTCGTGATCTACAGGCAGCAGAAAGGACAGCTGGCGGAAAATGCTGTGGAGCGGATCAATGCGTATTTTGTGAAGCATCCGGAGGCAGAGATCGTCTATGGAGATGAAGATCTGCTGTCAGAGAACGGAGAGCGTGTGATCCCCTGGTTCAAGCCTTGCTGGGCTCCGGATACCTACCGGGCTTTCTTCTATGTGGGAAGCGTCGTGGCAGTGCGGAGCAGACTGTTGCAGAAACTGGGGGAGCCCGGGGCTGTGACAGAAGGAGAGAGCACCGGCAGGGAAATAGTATTTTCGAAAGCGGAAGAGATCCGTCCCCTGATGGACCGGCTGTTTCTGGCGGCCGGTGGATTTGAGAGAGGCTGTCATACCATTGGACATCTGGAAGAAGTGCTGTTTCACGGCACTTTTGGTACTGCGGGAATCGGACTGCAGGGACCGGCAGAAACCAGCCGGGAGAAAGCGGAAGATGAGCAGAACCCCTGGGAAGAGTACCGGACGGCAGCGGAATCCGCAAAACTGTCCGTGGAACTGGCGGCCAAAGCGGCAGAGGAAGCCAGAGAACTGTTCGCCAGAGAGCTTAGGGTCTCTGTGATCATTCCTTCCAAAGATAATCCTTCCGTACTGGGAAAATGTCTGCGGTCGCTGACGCAACGCCCGGAGGGCAGTGTCCCGGTGGAAATCCTGCTGATAGATAACGGAAGTAACGAGGAAAACAGGAAAAAAACAGAACAGCTGGTGGAAGAAATCCGGACAGCCGGAACACCGATCCGGTATGTATATGAGCCTGCGGAGTTCAATTTTTCCACCATGTGTAATCGTGGCGCAGAACTGGCAGATGGCAAGCTGCTGCTGTTCTTAAATGATGATATTGAATTATGTGAGAATGACTGGCTGGATAAAATGGTGTCCAGAGCCTTGCAGCCTTATGTGGGCAGTGTGGGACTGAAACTTTATTATCCGGATTCCGTGAAGATCCAGCATGACGGCATTGTCAATCTGCCGGTGGGACCGGTGCATAAGCTACAGTTTATGGAGGATGACAGAAGCTACTATTTTGGACGGAACCGTTTTACACAGGATTGTGTGGCCGTGACGGGAGCCTGTCTCCTGATCCGGACAGAGGTGTTCCGGGAGGCCGGAGGATTCCGGGAAGTGTTGCGGGTAGCCTATAATGATGTGGAACTGGGCTTCCGGCTTCTGGAAATGGGATACTACAATGTGGTGTGGAACGACCGCTTTGCATATCACCATGAATCTCTCAGCCGGGGAAGCGATGAAAGTCCTGAGAAAATGCAGCGTCTGGTACAGGAGAGAGAACTGCTCTACCAGATGCATCCACAGTTCCGGGGAGAGGATCCTTTTTACCCGAAGGGGCTGAACCGGGAGGGACTGGACAGCCGTGTGGTTCCGGCATATCTGACAGATCGGAATGTTTTACAGGAGCCTTTCTGGAAAAGGGGACTTCCTGGCGGAGAGGAATTACAGAAGATCCGCAGGGATAACTGCCTGATGGCCAGAGTAGAGACAGCGGGACCGGAGCGGATCCAGGGATACAGTGTAATTCTGGGAGACGATAATGCCTGCTATGAAAAACATCTGTTGCTGATTCCCTGTGGGGAAACAGAAGGACAGGATGTGTGGTCCATGCAGTTGATGCCTGCCTACCGACAGGAACTGGAGGAAAATCTTCCGGATCAGAAAAATGTGGCATTGGGCGGCTTTTGTGTCCTCAGAGAAGGAGAACAACTGCCGGCGGGAAACTATACGATCGCTGTTCTTGTGGTGAATCGTGTCAGCAAGCTGAAACTTTGGAATACTACGGGAAAATATCTGACCGTAGAGCTTCCGGCAGCAAAAGAATAAAACAGATGCATGATCCGCTAAAATGCGGTGAAAGCATCACGGAGGAGACATATGTCAGAGAGCAACACCGAGATCAATTATAAGGAAGCCTACGAGAGAGAGCATGAAAAATGTGCGGATCTGGCGGACAAGATCGTAGTACTGGAATCGGAGAAGGAAGATCTGCAGTTCAAACTGGACCGAATCAAGAAAAATAAATTCTGGAAGGCTACAGGACCTGCCAGAAGTGTGATCCATTTTGCCCAGAGACAGAAGGAACGGCTGTCTCATTGCGGTGGTCCCAAAGATATTCTGCGGAAGATCCGTAACAAGAGTCACCAGAAGAGCCTGATGGAATCCTACGGTACCGGAAGCTTTCCCGACGCGGAGCAGAGGAAGAAAGAGGAAGAAACGGTATTCCCCTATATGCCGAAGATCAGTATTCTCGTGCCGTTGTGGAATAACAAGAGAGAGTTCCAGATACAGATGCTGGACTGCGTCATGAACCAGACCTATCAGAACTGGGAACTGTGTCTGGCGGACGGTTCCGATGCGGAACATGCTTACATCGAAGAACTCTGCAAGGAGTACGCGGCGAAATCAGATGGCCGTATTGTATATAAGCACCTGGACCATAACGGAGGTATTTCCTACAACACCAATGAGTGTTACAAGCTGGCCACCGGAGACTATATCGGACTGTTCGATCAGGATGACATTCTGCATCCTTCCGTATTGTATGCCTATGTCAAGGAAATCAATGAACAGGGTGCGGATTATCTGTACTGTGATGAGACCACCTTCCAGGAGGACAATATTAATAAAATGCTGACCATGCATTTTAAGCCGGATTATGCACCGGATAATCTGCGGGCCAACAATTATATCTGTCATTTCAGCGTCTTTTCCAGAAAACTTCTGGAAGGCGAGGAACTGTTCCGTACGGCTTTTGACGGTGCGCAGGACCACGATATGATCCTGCGTCTGACGGACAGAGCACAAAAGATCGTACATGTGCCCAGACTGATGTATTACTGGAGAAGCCATGCGGGCAGTACCGCCGCCAGTATTGACGCAAAGCCCTATGCCATCGAGGCGGCAAAGGGTGCCGTGGCGGATCATCTGAAAAAGCATGGATTCAAACATTTTCAGATCACCAGTACCAGAGCCTGTGCCACAATTTTCCGGATCCGCTATCAGATTCTGGGAGATCCGAAGATCTCCATCGTGATCGCCAACAAGGATCACGTGGAAGATCTGAAGAGATGTATTACTTCTATTCAGAAGAACAGCACCTGGAGCAACTACGAGATCATCGTGGTGGAGAACAACAGCACCACACCGGAAATCCGGGATTACTATTCCCAGCTGCTGGGATTGTCCGGCAATGATTCCTACGCAGAGAGATGCAAGCTGCATACCGTCTGCGGTCATGACGGCGGGATTCTGCACAGCGAGGACGGCCGGATCTCTGTGGTGACCTATCATGGTGACTTTAATTATTCTGCTGTAAATAATCTGGGAGTATCCTATGCCACCGGAGATTATATCCTTTTGCTGAACAATGATACGGAAGTGATCACTGCCAACTGGATGGAAGAGATGCTGATGTATGCACAGCGGGAAGATGTGGGTGCCGTAGGTGCAAAGCTGTATTATGCGGACAAGACGATCCAGCATGCCGGTGTAGTCATCGGACTGGGGGCACATCGCACCGCAGGACATACCCATTATCGTATTCCGGTACAGAACCTCGGCTACATGGGACGCCTGTGTTATACCCAGAATGCCACGGCAGTGACCGGAGCATGTCTGTTGGTGAAAAAGAGTCTGTATGAGCAGGTGGGAGGACTGGACGAGAGCTTTGTGATCTCTCTGAATGACGTGGATTTCTGCCTGAAACTGCGCAAACTGGGACTGCTGAATGTATGGACCCCTTTTGCGGAACTGTATCATTATGAATCTATTTCCAGAGGTCTGGATGATCAGGGAGAGAAGGCGGAGCGTTACAACAAAGAATCCGAGCATTTCCGTGAAAAATGGAAGGCAGAGCTGGAAGCAGGAGACCCCTATTACAACCCGAATTTCTCTCTGGATCGCAGTGACTATGCGCTGAGAGATCCGGTTAGCGGACGTTAAATTGCTCTTTTCAGTAAAGGTAATCTATGGTAGAATAATGGCGGAGAGCGTTTACTGAAGAAAGATAAAGATAGCGATAAAACAGGAGGATAGGAAAATGAGTTATATGGACGAACTGAATTTCTGGTTGAATGATGATTATTTTGACCAGAAGACCAAGGATGAACTTCTGGCAATCCGCAACAACGAGGCAGAAGTGGAAGATCGTTTTTACAAGGAACTGGAATTCGGTACCGGCGGTTTACGTGGCGTGATCGGTGCAGGAACCAACCGCATGAACGTATATACCGTTCGTAAGGCAACTCAGGGTCTTGCTAATTATATCATTAAGCGCGGCACCCAGAGCAAGGGTGTGGCTATCGCATTTGACTCCCGCCGCATGTCTCCCGAGTTTTCCGATGAGGCAGCAAGATGTCTGGCAGCCAATGGCATCAAGGCATACATTTTTGAATCTTTAAGACCTACCCCGGAACTGTCCTTTGCCCTTCGTACGCTGGGATGTACCGCAGGTATCGTAGTGACTGCAAGCCACAACCCTCCTGAGTACAACGGCTACAAAGTATACTGGGAGGACGGCGCACAGGTAACCGCTCCTATTGATAAGGACATCATCACCGAAGTACAGGCCATCAAGGATTATCATACCGTGAAGACCATGAGCAGAGAAGATGCGGAAAAAGCAGGCCTCTATCAGGTGATCGGTAAAGAGATCGATGACAAGTACATGGCTGAGCTGAAGAAGCAGATCATTCATCCCGATGTTATTCAGGAAATGGCTGATGACATCAAGATCGTATATACTCCGTTATGCGGTACCGGTAACAAGCCGGTAAGACGTATCCTGTCCGAGCTGGGATTTAAGCACGTCTATGTAGTTCCCGAACAGGAGAATCCGGATCCAAACTTCACCACACTGGATTACCCGAACCCTGAGGATCCCAAGGCATTTACATACGCACTGCGTCTGGCCAAGGAGAAGGATGCGGACATCGTTCTGGCAACCGATCCCGATGCAGACCGTCTGGGTGTGTATGCCAAGGATACCAAGACCGGCGAGTATGTGGCATTTACCGGTAACATGTCCGGTATGCTGATCGCAGAATATATCCTGAGAGAGAAGACTGCTACCGGCACTATGCCCGAGAATCCCGCACTGGTAACCACCATCGTTACCACCAATATGACCAAGCCCATCACCGAAGCTTATGGTGTAAAGCTGATCGAAGTACTGACCGGCTTCAAGTTCATCGGTGAGCAGATCAAGTTCTTCGAGCAGACCGGCAGCAACAATTATGTATTCGGTCTGGAAGAGAGCTACGGCTGTCTGGCAGGTACTCATGCAAGAGATAAGGATGCAGTTGTAGCAGTTATGTGTCTGTGTGAAGTGGCGGCTTACTGCAAGAAGCACAACATGACTCTGTGGGATATGATGGTATCCATGTATGAGAAATACGGTTACTTCAAGGAGACCCAGTACACCATTACCATGAAGGGTATCGACGGTGCAAGACAGATCGCCGAGATCATGGATAAGCTTCGTAAGAATCCGCCCAAGGCATTCGGTGACCTGAAAGTGGAGAAATTCCGTGACTATCTGAACGATGTAGTCATCGACATGGAGAGCGGCGAGAAGAGCACTACCGGACTTCCCAAGTCTAATGTCCTGTATTTTGAGCTTCCCGACAATGCATGGTGCTGCGCCCGTCCTTCCGGAACCGAGCCCAAGATCAAGTTCTACATGGGTGTTAAAGGTAACAGCATAGAGGATGCACAGGCCAAGGTAGAGAAGCTGACCGAGGATGTAAAGGCTGTACTGTAACCACTATGAGCAAATAGCATGCAGGTATGTTATTCAGGAAAGCTCTGGAAGAGCGATTTTGCGAATGGGGTTCTGAATAGTTAATGTTATTTTTAAGAGCGAATCGCCCGGGAAGGGCGATTTGCTCTTTTATAAAAGTGGAGGTATCCGTGGCAAAGCTGAACATAGCAAACCTTAAGAAAACTCTATATTATCTGCAACGCAACGGCCTGAGGGAAACCTGGATCTCTGTAAGGGAACGCCTGACAGAGACAGACCGCTATTTTTATGTGCCCTGTCCGGAAGAGGAACTGGAAAGGCAAAGTTGCAGAAAATGGGATAATCCGGTTACACTCAGCATTGTGGTGCCGTTGTACCGTACCCCGGAAATCTATCTGAACAGAATGATAACAAGCGTTATGCAACAGAGCTATCCTCACTGGGAACTGATTCTGGCGGATGCCACAGAGGATCACAGTGTGGAGGAGACGTTGACAAATCAGGGATTCCTGACAGAACGGCTCCTGGAAAATGCGGAAACTATTGCAGCGGATGCAAGGATCCACTATATACATCTTACGGAAAATGCCGGAATTGCGGCGAATACCAATCAGGCATTACCCTATGCAAGGGGAGAATATATCGGCCTGCTGGATCATGATGATGTATTGACACCGGATGCTCTGTATGAGATGGCAGATGCTATTACCAAAGCAAATGACAGAGGTGTCAGAGTCGCATTCGCTTATTCGGATGAAGACAAATGCAACGGGGATGAGACAAAATATTACGATCCCAACCATAAAGAAGACTTTAATTACGATTTAATCCTGAGTAATAACTATATCTGCCATTTTCTGGTGATGGATGCAGATCTGATGAAGAAACTTGCCTTCCGGCCAGAATGCGACGGTGCCCAGGACTATGATCTGGTGCTGCGGGCAGTGTCAGAGGTGCTGGCTACAGATGGCCGCTCCGGGGAGGAGAGAATTCTTCATATTCCCAGAGTGCTGTATCACTGGAGATGCCATGAAGCATCTACAGCAGCCAATCCCCACAGCAAGAAATATGCTTACGAAGCGGGGCTGCGTGCACTGCAGGATCATGCGGCAGAGCGTGGGATCCCGGCAAAGGCAGAGGAGACCAGACATGTAGGATTTTATCGGTTACAATATACAGAGGTATTACAGGAGAGACCGGATGTGGCTGCCGTAGGTGGCAGAGTGCTGTCCGGGAAAAACCGCGGCAGGATCGCCGGTGGCAGAATGACTGCGGACGGAAAGGTGTTCTACGAGGGACTGCCGAAGGACTTTGGCGGTTATCTTCACCGGGCGGAGCTGTCCCAGGATGCAGAAGCGTTAGACCTTCGCTGCATCAGGATCCGGTCAGCTGACAGGGAATTGTTTGAAAAAATCGTGGGAGTGCCTTATACGGAAGTAGTAAGAGGTCCGAAACAACAGCCGGTATTTGACAGCTCCACACTGCCTGCCGGGGCAGATATCCGGCTTTTAAGTCTGCAATTATCGGAAGCATTACGAAAACGGGGAAGACTGCTGTATCTGCCGGAGTATCCGGAGAAATGGGAGAGACTATGAAGGAAGTAACCGTCGTTATACCCAATTACAACGGAATGAAATATTTACCGGAATGCATGGCCTCCCTGTGTCAGGGACAGGAAAATGCACCGGAATATGAAGTGCTGATCATAGACAATGGTTCTGCTGACGGGAGCGTGGAATATCTGGACAGCGAATGGTGTCGCAAAAAAGAGGCACCGGCAGAAGAGGGGGGAAAACCGCAGGTGCGTCTGATCGCCCTGCCGGAGAACACCGGCTTCTGTCATGCGGTGAATCTGGGAATCCGGGAGGCACGAAGCTCCTATGTGATCCTGTTGAACAACGATACCAGAGTAGAAGCTGGATTTGTGAAAGGACTGTATGATGCCATTCGGAAAGATGAAAAGATCTTTTCCGTCAGCGCCAAAATGCTTATGTGGGATAAGCCAGAGCTGCTAGATGATGCGGGAGACCGCTACTGCGTTCTGGGATGGGCATATTCCCGGGGAAAAGGCCGGCCTGCTGTGGATTATGACAAGAATGTCAGCATATTCTCAGCCTGTGGCGGAGCGGCAATTTACAGACGTCAGGTATTTGAGGAGATCGGCTATTTTGACGAAGCGCATTTTGCTTATCTGGAAGATCTGGATATCGGTTACCGTGCCCGGATCTACGGCTATGAGAACCGGTACGAGCCGACGGCATCCGTTCTGCATTACGGCAGTGCTTCTACGGGATCCCGCTACAATTCCCGGAAAACGGAACTTTCTTCTTCCAATAATATCTATGTCATCGGCAAAAATATGCCGCTACTACAGTGGATCCTGAATCTGCCGTTCTTTTTGCTTGGATTTGGCATAAAATTTCTGTTTTTTTGTAAGAAGAGAATGGGAAAACTATATTTAAAGGGATTGGCCGAAGGGTGGAAACGTACCGTGGGTCCTGTGGGAAAGCAGGCAAAGGTGCACTTTCAATGGAGCCATCTATGGAATTATGTGAAGATTCAGTGGCAATTATACCTGAATGTTTTTCGAATTCTTATGAAATCTTAAGAAATTGCTTCATAAATTCTTAAGTTGAGAAAAAACCACCGTTATTGTAGAATGAAATCGTTGAAAAGAAGCTTTTCGGACTTAAAGATTGGGTGACCCGTATGATAAAAGACAACCAGAAAGTCTTTAACAGGCTTCTTGTGATAATAGATGCGCTGATCACGGCAGCATCTTTTGTCCTTGCCTATTATATCAAATTTTATATCTTAAATGACGGTCCGGGGATCGGTGTCCTGCCGGTGCAGGATTATTATATGCTGCTTCCCTTTATTGTACCCGGTTATATGTTCCTGTATTACCGGTGCAGTGTGTATTCCCCGAAGCGTACGGTTCGCCGCAGACATGAGATATACAGTATCCTGCAGGCGAATACCATTGGCCTGGCGGCTTTGATCATTATTTTGTATATGATCATCCGTGAGATCAATTTTTCACGATCCGTCATGGCAATTTTTTATGTCCTGAATGTTTTTCTGACTTCCGTATTCCGTATCATCATGCGCAAGGCATTGCGTTCCATACGGAAAAAGGGGTACAACCTGAAGCACATTTTGCTGGTAGGTTATTCCCGGGCGGCGGAGGAATATATCGACAGAATCCTCAGCAATCCCCAATGGGGATATGTAGTGTGTGGTATTCTGGATGAGCACATCCCGGGCGGCACGACCTATAAGGGAGTGAAAGTACTGGGAACGCTTGGTAATCTGGAATACATCCTTCCGGAGAACAAGCTGGATGAAATCGCAATCACACTTTCCCTGAAGGATTATGATTATCTGGAAGGTGTGGTGGATATCTGTGAGAAATCCGGGGTGCACACCAAATTCATTCCGGATTACAGCAGTCTGATCCCCAGCAGACCCTATACGGAGGATCTGATGGGATTACCGGTGATCAATATCCGGTATGTACCGCTGACGAACACAGGCAATATGGTGATCAAGCGGGCAATGGATATCGTTGGTTCCATTTTCGGTATCATTATTACCTCACCGATCATGCTCATATCAGCAATTCTGGTAAAGCTGTCCAGCCCGGGACCGGTGATCTTTAAGCAGGAACGGGTAGGACTTCATAATAAGCCATTTTATATGTACAAATTCCGCAGCATGGCAATGCAGACGGCGGCGGAAGAGAAAAAGGGATGGACGGTACGCAATGACCCCAGAGTCACCGGTATCGGTAAGGTTCTCAGACGTACCAGTATCGATGAACTTCCCCAGCTGTTCAATATCTTAAAAGGAGATATGAGTCTGGTCGGTCCCAGACCGGAAAGACCGCAGTTTGTGGAAAAGTTCAAGGAAGAGATTCCCCGTTACATGGTAAAACATCAGGTACGGCCGGGACTGACCGGATGGGCACAGGTGAATGGCTTGCGCGGTGATTCCTCCATCAAGAAGAGAATCGAATATGATATTTACTATATTGAGAACTGGACCATTGGATTTGATATCAAGATCATTCTTATGACGTTCTTTACAGGATTTATTAATAAAAATGCTTATTAGTACAAGGAGAAGACAAGATGGCAACAAATTCTAACAACAATGGCGGCAATGGTCAGAGACCTGCCGGAAGCGGAAGAAAACCTTCCGGAAGCGCACAGAGACCTACAGGACAGAGACCCGCCGGAAGCGGTCAGAGACCTGCCGGCAGTGGACAGAGAACCGGAGCTGCGAACGGACAGAAGAGAATGTCTGCCAAACAGCGTGCAGCCAAGAAGAGAAGAAAGGTTATCATCTTTGGCGTAGAGATCGTAGTGATCCTGTTCATGGTAGCAGTATTGTATCTGGTAATGACTCATACCAGCAATGAGGGCCCCAAGGTAACCGTTCTGGAGACAGAAGAACTTCAGATTCCCGAAGAGGTGCAGCAGGATGAAACTATGAAGGGCTATATGAACATTGCCCTGTTCGGTGTGGATGCCACCAAGGAAAGCCTGTTGTACAAGGGCAGCCGAAGCGATAGTATCATGATCGCCAGCATCAACATGGATACCGGTGATATCAAACTGGTCAGCGTATATCGTGATACGTACCTGAATATCGGTACGGATTCCTACCAGAAATGCAATGCCGCTTATTCCTATGGCGGAGCAGAGCAGGCGGTTAAGATGCTGAACATGAATCTGGATATGGATATTACGAACTTTGTGACCGTAGGCTATAAAGGACTGAGCGAAGTGATCGACGGTCTGGGCGGTATCTATATTGATGTGGACTCTGAGGAGATCAAGCATATCAACAACTATCAGATCGGTATTGCAGAAGTTTTGAAATGCGATTATACACCGGTAACTGAGACCGGTATGCAGCTGTTGAATGGTCTGCAGGCTACTGCTTACTGCCGTATCCGTTATACCGCTGGTAACGACTTTAAGCGTGCTGCCCGTCAGCGTGAAGTCATTCAGGCAATCGAAGATCAGGCAAAGAAAGCAGATTATGCAACATTGTCCAAGGTATTCAACAGTGCCATCGACGACATTTACACCAGTCTGGATTCCAAGGACATCCTGGATCTGCTGGGCAATATTTCAAATTATCGCATAGTGGACGAAGGAGGTTTCCCCGAAGAGACCATGCGTGACACCGGCAATATCGGTGCAAAGGGAAGCTGTGTTATTCCGGTAAATCTCGAAAGCAATGTAGTATGGCTGCATCAGTTCCTGTTTGATGATGCCAACTATTCCGTAACCAGCAACGTGAAGGAATACAGCAATAAGATTGAATCTGACACATCACCTTATATGAATAAGTAAGAAACAGTGTATAGAGTAAAGCAACAGGAATACAAGGGAGTCTTCCGGAATCTGCCGGGGCTCCCTTGTGCATTACCCAGAAGGTTATAATCCTCTTGGACAGTAGGAAAAGGCTTGTGCCGCAATAAGAGTTAAAGTATAATGAACCAGAGATTGGAAAAGTGAGGAGCGCTTTGACATGGAGATAGATGTGATCATTCCCCTGTATAAGCCGGGAAAAGAATTATTTACATTATTGGATAAACTGGGCAGTCAGAGCGTACCGGTACATCAGGTGATTCTTCTGAATACGGAAGAAAAATATTTTGAACAGCTGATCTACGGAATCAGATTTCTGGAAACCTATCAGAATGTCAAGGTATACCATGTATCCAAAAGAGAGTTCGATCATGGCGGTACGAGACGGATGGGAGTAAAAAAGTCTTCTGCGGATGTCTTCGTGATGATGACACAGGATGCCATGCCGAAAGATGACAGGCTGATCGAAAAACTGGTGGAACCCCTGCAGGGGGAAGTGGCGGTGGCCTATGCGAGACAGCTGCCCAGAGAGGATTCGACACCGGTGGAGAGCTATACCAGAGAATTTAACTATCCGGCAAAGTCCCGGATCAAATCGGCAGCAGACCTGGACAGCCTGGGGATCAAGACCTTTTTCTGCTCCAATGTCTGTGCGGCCTATCGCCGGGAAATCTATGAGGAATTGGGCGGGTTCGTCAGACATACGATATTTAATGAAGATATGATCTATGCGGCAAAGGCGGTGGAAGCAGGATACTCTGTGGCTTATGCGGCGGATGCGCAGGTGGTGCATTCTCATAATTATACCAACGGGCAGCAGTTCCACAGAAACTTTGACCTGGGAGTATCGCAGGCAGAGCATCCCGAGATTTTTGCAGCATATCCTTCGGAGTCCGAGGGAAAACGAATGGTGAAAGATGTGACGGTATATTTGCGCAGCAACCATATGTCTGCCGGATTGCCCCATTTTTATATGCAATGCGCCTGTAAATATGCAGGTTATTTACTGGGAAAGAACTATCGCAGGCTCCCCAAAAAATGGGTACTTGCTTTTACTTCCAACAAGGAATACTGGAAACAGAACAGAAAGGATGTATGACTATGTGTGGTATTGTAGGTTATATTGGAACAGAACAGGCAGCGCCGATCATTCTGGACGGTCTGTCCAAGCTGGAATATCGTGGATATGATTCCGCAGGTATGGCGATTTTTGACGGTGAGAAGATCAACACCAGAAAAGCAGTGGGAAGACTTAAGGTTCTGGAGAACCTGACCCACGGCGGAGAGAATATGAAAGGAACCTCCGGTATCGGACATACCCGTTGGGCAACTCACGGAGCTCCCAGCGATATCAATTCCCATCCGCATATGAACAATGCGGGAACCATTGCCGTGGTACACAACGGCATTATCGAGAACTATATTCCCCTGAAGAAAAAGATGCAGGATAAGGGGTATCAGTTCGTATCCGAGACTGATACCGAGGTATTGGCACATCTGTTAGACTATTATTACAAGGGAAATCCTCTGGAAGCCATCACGAAGGTGCTTCATCGTGTGGAAGGATCTTATGCGCTGGGAATCATGTTTGCAGATCAGCCGGATAAGATTTTTGCAGCCCGCAAGGACAGCCCGCTGATCGTAGGAAAGAGCGACAACGGCAGCTTTATCGCTTCCGATGTTCCTGCGATATTGAAATATACCAGAACCGTATATTATGTAGACAATCAGGAAGTTGTGGAATTACAGCAGGGTAGTCTGCGTTTCTTCTCCGTGGATGAGGAAGAGATCGAGAAGCAGCCGGTGACCATTGACTGGGATGCCAATGCGGCAGAAAAGGCTGGATATGAGCACTTCATGCTGAAAGAGATCTATGAGCAGCCGAAGACCATCAACGATACCATCTCTCCGAGAATCAAGGATAATGATATTGTGATCGAAGAGCTGAACATGAGTGATGAAGAGATCAAAGAGATCACGAAGATCCATATTGTGGCCTGCGGCTCCGCATATCATACCGGAGTTACCGCAAAATATGTGATCGAGGGTCTGGCAAGAATCCCGGTAGAAGTGGATGTGGCCAGTGAATTCCGTTATCGTGATCCGATTCTTCAGAAGGGTAATATGGTCATTGTCATCAGCCAGTCCGGTGAGACGGCAGATACTCTGGCAGCACTGAGAGAGTCCAGGGAAAGGGGCTTCAAGGTACTGGGCATTGTCAATGTGGTGGGAAGCTCCATTGCCAGAGAGGCAGACAGTGTTATGTATACCTGGGCAGGTCCCGAGATCGCAGTGGCTACCACCAAGGCTTACAGTGCACAGCTAACTGCACTTTACATGCTGGCTATGAAATTCGCCAGGGTACGTGGTACTATTGATCAGGAGAAGTTCGCCGGTATGCTGACAGATTTAAGATGCCTGCCGGATCAGATCGAACTGCTTCTGGGACAGAAGGAGAAGATCCAGCATTTTGCCAACCGTTACGTGGGAGCAAGAGATATCTTCTTCATCGGACGCGGTATTGATTACGCGATTTCACTGGAAGGATCCTTGAAACTGAAAGAGATTTCCTATATTCATTCTGAGGCTTATGCAGCCGGAGAACTGAAACATGGTACGATTTCTCTGATCGAAGATGGTACGCTGGTAGTGGCTTTGGCAACCCAGCCGGATCTGTTCCAGAAGACCATCAGTAATATGGTAGAAGTAAAAGCAAGAGGAGCCTTTGTTATGGCAGTCACCATTGAAGGCAACAAGGCCATTGAGAAAGCGGCGGATTATGTAATATACATCCCCGAGACCAATCCGTACTTTACCAATTCTCTGGCAATCATTCCTTTGCAGTTGTTCTCCTACTATGTGGCAGTGGGACGCGGCTGTGACGTGGATAAACCCAGAAACCTGGCAAAATCCGTTACTGTTGAGTAGAGTGTAATAACTTACCCATAGAGAGACTGAGGACTGCTTGCAGGCAGAACAGACTCTCTGTTTTTTCAGGATTCATAATTGCTTCAGAAAGTTATCACAATTCGGACACAATTGACGGATATACTGTGTTCATAAGGTGAGAGGAAGAAATGAAACAGGTAATGGTAAAAAGAGTTTCTCACTTGCAACAGGATAGGAGGAAGCAGTATGTACGAGAATGATAATTTTTCCGGTTACGGAACCGGCAATGAAAATACAACCGGTACATTCAGTGGAGCAGATCTGAATGAGACAAGAACAGAAAACAGTTATGGCTATGAAAATCATAGTACTACCCAGAGTGCAGCAGGAAGCACGAATGGTTACACCACTTATCAGATGGGCGGAACCACAGGCAGCAACAATACGGAGCCTAAGAAAACCAAAAAACATGGCGGTTACTTCCGGAAGGCAATGGTAAGTGTCAGCCTGGGATTGTTCTTCGGACTGTTCGCAGGAATCGGTTTCTATGCAGTACAGCAGGGAACCGGGATGTTTACGACCAGCACAGATACTGCAGTGGTAGATGATATCGCTTCTGAGGCAACGACAGAAAGTACCCAGAGTGCACAGCTGGCTACCAATGTTACTTATGTAGAGTCCGATGTATCCAATGTGGTAGAAAAAGTAATGCCTGCCATGGTATCCATCGTAAATAACTTTACCGAGACAGCCAATGTCTTCGGACAGCAGTATACACAGGAAGAAGCAGCCAGCGGTTCCGGTATCATTGTAGGTAAGACCGATGATGAACTGCTGATCGTATCCAATAATCATGTAGTAGAGAGTGCAGATACTCTGACCGTTACTTTTATCGATGGCAGTGAAGCACAGGCACAGGTCAAAGGACTGGATTCCGATATGGATCTGGCAGTGATCGCAGTATCTTTAAATGATCTGAGTGATGATACCAAGAATGCCATTACAGTAGCAACACTTGGCAGCAGTGATGATCTGAAGCTTGGTGAGCCGGTCATCGCTATCGGTAATGCCCTTGGCTATGGTCAGTCTGTTACCAACGGTATTGTAAGTGCCCTGAATCGTGAGATCACTCTGGAGAACGGCTCTACCGGTACTTTCATCCAGACCAACGCAGCCATCAACCCCGGTAACTCCGGCGGTGCACTGCTGAACATGAATGGTGAGGTTATCGGTATCAACTCCAACAAGATCGGTGGTACTACCGTAGAAGGTATGGGATATGCTATCCCTATTACTTCGGCAAGTCCTATCATTGCAGATCTGATGGAGCGTCAGACCAGAACCAAGGTAGCTGAGGATGAAGTCGGTTACATCGGCATCTCCCTGCAGGAAGTAACTTCCCAGATCTCCCAGATGTACAACATGCCGGAAGGTATCTATGTAGTATCTGTAGAGGAAGGCAGCGCAGCAGCCAATGCCGGTATCATGAAAGGTGATATCATTACCAAATTTGACGGCAGCAGTATCTCTTCCTACTCTGATCTGCAGAAAACGTTACAGTATTATGCGGCCGGTGATTCCGTAACCGTAACGGTACAGAGACCTCAGAACGGTGAATATGTATCCATCGAGCTGAATCTGACACTGGGCAGCAGACCTGCAAGCCAGAAATAAAGAAATAACAGGTAAATAAAAGGAAATGGAAAGAGACCCGGGCGAGACATATGGTTTTGCCCGGGTCTTGTAATATTTACCAAAATATGAATAGTTATAAATGGTTTAGAAAAACTTAACTTGTGCCCCGCTACTTCATTGAGTATAATAAGCGTAGGCAATGAGAAGTGTCAGACACGGGTATTATGCAATATGACTGCTTGCAGGCATTATTGCGTAATGGCCGGGGATGATAGGGCGAAGCCCGGATATCGAGGGAACACGAAGTGTTGCCGAGATACACTGCGGAATAGTGGTAGGAAACAAAGAGGAGAATAACATGACAGATAATTATAATGATGATTATAGAGAAGTGATCCCTGAGGAGGAAAAAACAGAGACCGATGTGAGTGAAACTCAGGATAACGAAAAAAATAATGGAAACACACAGGTGGCGGATACTGTAAAAGAAAATTCCACCGAAAAAAAGTCAGAGGACAAAAAGGACAGCAGCGAATACGAAGATGTCTGCTTTATCTGCCGCAGACCGGAGAGCAAAGCCGGCAGAATGTTCAAGCTGCCCAACCATATCTGCATCTGCGATGATTGCATGCACAAGACCATGGAGACTGTGAGCCAGTTCGATTATCAGGGAATGTTGAACAATCCCAATGATTTCAACCAGTTTAACGGACAGAACGGATTCCCCAACATCAGTTTTGTGAATCTGGCGGATCTTCAGGGAGACGGCGGTATTCCCAACAAGCAGAAACTCAAGAAGAAAAAGAAGGCGGAAGGTCCCAAACCGGTATTCAATATCAAGGACATTCCGGCACCTCATAAGATCAAGGCCAGTCTGGATGAATACGTGGTAGGACAGGAAAAAGCCAAGAAGGTCATCTCCGTAGCAGTATACAACCATTACAAGAGAGTGGCCACTGACACTATGGATGAGATTGAGATCGAAAAGTCCAACATCCTCATGATCGGCCCCACCGGTTCCGGTAAGACCTATCTGGTAAAGACACTGGCAAAACTTCTGGATGTGCCTCTGGCGATTGCTGATGCCACCTCTCTGACTGAGGCCGGTTATATCGGTGATGATATCGAGAGCGTGGTATCCAAATTGCTGGCAGCGGCGGGCAATGACGTAGAAAAGGCGGAAAAAGGTATCATCTTCATCGATGAGATCGATAAGATCGCCAAGAAGAAAAACACCAACTCCCGGGATGTCAGCGGAGAGAGTGTACAGCAGGGTATGTTGAAGCTTCTGGAAGGTGCGGAAGTGGAGGTGCCGGTAGGTGCCAACAGCAAAAATGCCATGGTACCTCTGGCAACGGTGAACACCCGTAACATTCTGTTTATTTGCGGTGGTGCGTTCCCGGATCTGGACGAGATCATCAAGGAGCGCCTGACCAAGACCGCATCCATCGGTTTCAACTCGGAACTGAAGGATAAATACGATAAAGATACCGATATTTTATCCAAGGTGACTGTGGAGGATATCCGCAAGTTTGGTATGATTCCGGAATTTATCGGTCGTCTGCCGATCATTTGTACTTTACAGGGATTGTCAAAGGATATGCTGGTGAAGATCCTGAAAGAGCCGAAGAATGCGATTCTTAAGCAGTACCAGAAGCTGTTGGAGCTGGATGAGGTAAAACTGGAGTTCACAGACGATGCCCTGGATGCCATTGCCGAGAAGGCAATGAAGCGTGATACCGGTGCCAGAGCCCTGCGCTCCATCATCGAGGACTTCATGCTGGATATCATGTATGAGATCCCGAAGGATGATAACATCGGAAGGGTTACCATTACCAGAGAGTACATTGAAGGAACCGGCGGCCCCATCATCGACATCCGCAGTAATGAGATCCTGGAACCCGTGGAGAATCTGAAGCAGATTCCGGTGAACGATAAATAATGAAATATCCCCGTAGCCCGGGTGGGGTACAAGAAACGCGACACGCTCGCGCTCTGTCGCAGAGCGTAGCGGTACATAAGCGGTCATAGTATGACTGCTAAGTACCGACGTCTGCTTATTCTTATACCCCGCCGGGGCTACTGTTTTCTTGAAAGCTTTCCAAAACATTAAAAAAGACTATTGACTTTTTGATGGCATGTGGTAATATAAACATATGAACAGTGGTTCATATGAATGAATATTAAAACTAAATGCAAATCATTAGCAACTAAACAAAAAATGCGAATGGAGAAAGAGGAGGATATTACCATGAAGAAAACTTACAAGATCGAAGTAGACTGTGCAGCTTGTGCTCTGAAGATGGAGGATGCAGCGAAGAAGGTAGAGGGCGTTACCGATGCAACCGTCAGCTTCATGACCCAGAAGATGAAGGTGGAATTTGCCGATGGCAGCGATGAGAAGGCCGTTATGGAGAACGTGGTAAAAGCCTGCAAGAGAGTAGAGGATGACTGCGAGATCTATTTATAGGATGCTCTCGGAAAAGAGGAAGCTATGACTAAGAAACAGAAAAAAGTACTGGTCCGCATCATTGTGGCGGCAGTACTGTTAATTATTTTGCATTTTGTACCTCTGGAAGGGATCTGGCTGGGACTGCTGTACCTGATTCCTTATGCGGTGATCGGCTATGATATTCTCAGAAAAGCCGTTCTGGGCATTATGCACGGTGAAGTGTTTGATGAGAATTTCCTGATGGCGGTAGCTACCGTAGGTGCCATGGGACTGGGAGAGTATTCCGAAGGCGTGGCCGTTATGCTGTTCTACCAGATCGGTGAACTGTTCCAGGCGGTAGCTGTGGGCAAGAGCCGTCAGAACATCAGCGCCCTGATGGATATCCGCCCGGATTATGCCAACATTGAGGCAGAGGACGGCAGCTTAGAGCAGGTAGATCCCGATGATGTAGAGATCGGAACCGTGATTGTGGTACGTCCCGGTGAAAAGGTTCCTATCGATGGTGTGGTAGTGGAAGGTACATCCACACTGAATACCAGTGCCCTGACCGGTGAAAGCGTCCCCAGAGAGATCACAGTGGATCAGGATGTGATCAGCGGCTGTGTGAACCTGACCGGATTACTTAAGATCCGTACCACCAAGGAATTTGGAGAATCCACCGTATCCAAGATTCTGGATCTGGTAGAGAATTCCAGTATGAAGAAGTCCAAGTCTGAGAACTTTATTACGAAGTTCGCAAGATATTATACCCCGGCAGTCTGCTACAGTGCTCTGGCACTGGCCATCCTGCCTCCTGTGATCAACCTGATCATGGGCAATCCGGCAGCCTGGAGCACGTGGATCATTCGTGCCCTGACTTTCCTGGTAATCAGCTGCCCTTGTGCACTGGTCATTTCCATTCCCCTTTCTTTCTTCGGAGGAATCGGAGCAGCAAGTGCCTGTGGTATTCTGGTGAAGGGGTCCAATTATCTGGAAGCGCTGTCTGAGACCAAATATGTGGTATTTGACAAGACCGGTACCCTGACCAAGGGTGTATTCGATGTGACGGGTATTTACCCCGGCAGGGATTTCACAGAGGATGAACTGCTTGAGTATGCTGCATATGCGGAGAGCTATTCCAACCATCCCATCAGCAAGAGCCTGAAGATTTCTTACGGTAAGGAGCTGGAGGCGTCCAACGTCAGTGATGTGGAAGAAATCAGCGGACACGGCGTTACTGCCAAAGTAAATGGCAAGCAGGTAGCGGCCGGTAATGCGAAACTGATGAAGAGCCTGAATCTGTCCTATACGGAAAATACCGGTGTCGGTACAGTGGTACATGTAGCGGTAGACGGAAAATATGCCGGATACATCCTGATCTCTGATGTGATCAAGGATGGTGCGAAGGAAGCCATTGCATCTCTGAAGAATTCCGGTGTGAAGAAATGCGTTATGCTGACCGGTGACAGCAAAACAGTTGCAGAACATGTGGCCGGTGAGTTAAAATTGGATGAGGTACACAGTGAACTGCTTCCCGCAGACAAGGTAAGCTGCGTGGAGAAGCTGTTGCAGGACAAGAGCGAGAAGGAAAAACTGGCATTCGTGGGTGACGGTATCAACGATGCACCGGTACTTTCCCGTGCGGATATCGGTATCGCCATGGGAGCCCTTGGCTCAGATGCGGCCATTGAGGCAGCGGATGTGGTTCTGATGGATGACAATCCTGCCAAGATCGCTCTGGCTATGCGGATTTCCCGGAAATGTCTGCGCATCGTTTACGAGAACATCGTATTTGCGCTGGCAGTTAAGGCCATCTGCCTGATCCTGGGTGCGCTGGGTATCGCCAACATGTGGGTTGCTATCTTCGCAGACGTAGGAGTTATGGTACTGGCTGTTCTCAATGCCATCAGATGCCTGCGCATTAAAAACAATTAACCGGATGCAGGCAAAATATGCCTGCGTCATGAGATCACCGGTATTCCGGGAGAACAGGTGGACATGCAGACTTTTTTTTCAGAAATTACAGCACTGTGCAGGAACGAACAATTTCTGCACAGTGTGATGGAAAAATATCATTATGATCCGGAAGAATACCCCAATCTGAAGAGGCTGGCAGGTGAGATGATCCCCTGCCTGGAGACAGAAGCGGGATGGCAGGACAGAGAAATCCAAGAGACTTTTCCCGGGAGGGATCAGTCTTTTTTGGCTGTAGGCATTACTCTGGGAAAAGGGATCGATGAACTGCAGGAAAAGTATTTGCAGAACGGATTTCTGACAGAGAGTTATATGATCGAAGTACTGTCCAGTGAATTATTATTAGAAAGCTACCGGGCTTATACAGAGTGGCTGGTTGTGCATCGGGATCTGCATGTTGCCAGACTGCATTTTTTAGGTGGGGAGATTTCTGAGACTTCAGAACAAAAAATAAGCAGTCTGCTGCGGCTGGCGAACCTTCCCATGCTTCTGCAGGAGCTTGCATTGCCGGTTACCTGTAATGCAGCGTATTGTATGATCCCGAAGAAAAGTGTGGTATTTTATGCGGAGCTGACGAAGGATCCTTTTACCAAATGTGCCGGAATCTGTCTGGGATGCGGCAGGAGAGACTGCCCGAACCGCATGGAGGAAAAGGAGAATTTCCCTCTGCGGTTTGCGGACATGACGGACCGTCCGCTGTCCTATGGGTATGCCAGGATTTTTTCAAAAAACGCAGATGAAAATGGAAGATAACGTACAAAACAGAAGCCTCTATTGTCCGAAATATTAAAATTCTGATAAGATTTCACAGGCGACTTGTAAGTATAGAAAGAATATGGTATGATGCAATCACTTTCAAAGAGGAAAGATATCGTGTGTACGGTGTCTTTCCTCTTTTTATGTATACAATGAGTCAAACACGGATTTGTGCCTGCACAGGAGGCTGTATTTGACGAAGATACATCATCAAGCGTTTTTTATTCGGTGATCAAGTAAAAGATTTGAGAAGAGAGGTGGCTTATGGAGGTATTTTTAGAGGTAACGGTACAGCATAAAAAATATCATGCGGGATTTATGGAAAGAATGCGACAGCAACCGGAAGTCACATCCTGCTATCAGGTAGAGGGGGAATATGATTTCCTCGTAAAAGCGGATGTGACCTCGGAAAAGGAACTGGAAAAACTGGAGCGCGGCGTGCGTAAGATTAACGGTGTCTGCAGTGTGCAGCCGGTCTATGCCCTGCAGGAGATCATATAGTCATACCCGGAGCAGGGCATTGAAGGTCTCCTCTAAATTCAGCCTGCCGTAGCCCCATTCCCGGTTGGGGTAGTTCAGACCCTGTGTACGCACGGCACCGCGTATGAAATAACTGCGGATCTCCCGGCTTTCCGCCAGCCGGTTATTGCCTTCAATGACTGACCATTGGAAAAACTGAGCCACAGCTCCGGCAGTGATAGCGGCAGCCATGCTGCTTCCCGTACGGCGTCCGTCAATGGTGGAGATATTGACTCCGGGAGCGGATAAGTCCGGACGGATCTGCCCGGTGCGCCCAAAGCCTCTGCCGGATTCTGCGTAAAAACTGTTGTTTTCCGCGTTGTAAGTAGAAACGCTCAGAACCTCCGGAGCCATCGAGGGCTCCGTAAGTGTCATGTCGGGATCCGGATTGAGAAAATATACCGGAGTAGACAGAAATTCTGTGATAGGCAGCCACATGTGAAAATTGCCGTTATATAAACTACCGGAAGCAGAGACATGAAAGGTCCAGATACCGGGGGTAGGATCCTGGATGCGTACAAGGATCAGTTCTTCACCGGAATTTTCTTCCACAAGAGCAGAGTCGATAGTGACTCTGCTTTTTTCGTAGATAAAGGAATAGGTCACGCTTTGCTGCAACCCAAGGCGCAGTTCGGGAATATTTTCCCCGCCGGGAGTGCGGATGCTCAGATTAAAAGCATCCGGCAGAGCGCCCCAAAGCTCCAGCCAGAATCCGATACAGCCTTCACTGACCCGGATCTCCACATCCCGGGAAGATTCCTCCGGTGTCTGAGCGCTTAATCTTCCACGGTAATGGTGAGAGGCGTTCCCTTCATTTCCACCGCAGACAATGGCGGCACGGCTTCTGCGGACAGCGAGGGAAGAGAGATACCGTGACAGGGAGGAATTGCCCGCATGATCTCCCTGGTTGGTTCCCAGACCCAGACAGATGACTACCGGACGCTCGAAGAGCTGCACGAAGGATTCCGCGTATTTGATGCCCAGCATAATATCATTTTCCTGATAGGCGGGAACACCCTCGGGCACCAGATAAAAGCTTCGTAGATATTGCTTACATTCCTTGAGTTTTACCACAACGATGTCGGCACCCGGTGCAGCACCGATATAAGGATTGCCTTGTCGGACAACACTGCCGGCGGCGACTCCGGCGAGGATACTGCCGTGTCCGTTTTCGTCCCGGGAGGGAACGATGGAATAAGGATCCTCGGAGCGCAGCGCCAGGTTAATATCCTCTCTGCGATATTCAGAACCATATTTAAACCCCTCAGGTGGTATCCCGGTCTGAACCGTCTGATCCCAGATCGCCAGGATACGGCTGTTGCCGTTCTCGTCCAGAAACACAGGATTTCGATAATCAATACCGGTATCAATAAAACACAGGATCACGCCCCGCCCCGTGAGACTTAGGGGCGGACGCTGTACCTGAGTGATCCCACTGGCGATCAGACTTGCCGGATCAAAGGGAGCGGCACCGGGTGGCGTCTCACCGGAGGGAGATAGCTGCATGAGCCCATAAAGCTTCGGCATATTGTGATAGGGGAAAAAATCAATCTTTGGATTGCGGATTCCCAGATTGCCCAGATACAAAATCAAAAAATCTTCTCCGATGCGTTCATAACAATTATTGTCATCTCCCAGAAATTCCGATGCGGAAAAGTCTGTGATAATGTCATAGGTCTCCTCTGACAGGATCATTTCCTTGCAGTCCATGGCGTTGCTCCGAAGAATTCATTTTTATAATATATACAACAGGTGGTCTCTCCGTGCATTTCCGCAGAACTGATCCGTGGCATAAGGGAAAAGCTGTATCACATAGAATATTGTGAATATCAGGAAAAAGAAGGTAGAAATACCGGCAGGGGATCGTACGATGTGGGAACAGTCTATTTTCACAAAAGTATGGAAATTCGGAAAAGATGGAGCGGCAATGGTGAAGAAGCATTGTAAGAACGGGTTGATGCTGGGTGTTTTTTTGCTGGCAATGTTTTTCCTCGGAAGAAGCATTGGGGCCATTGCTTTCGGACTGCATATGCAGCGGGAGATGAGCATCCGGGAGACGGCGGGGAGTGCATTGGAGAATACTCAGGCACTGCTCTCCGCGGAGAACTGGGGGCTGGGATTCGGCTCGGAAGGAACGCAGCCCAGCGGTACGGCTTCCTCGGACAAATTAAAGGAATATAATGCCTATTATGTAGGAGATGCCGGGGAGAAAAAGATCTATCTCACGTTTGATTGCGGATATGAAAATGGTAATACAAGCCGAATATTGGATGCATTGAAAAAACATGACGCACCGGCTACTTTTTTCGTGGTGGGACATTTTCTGGAGTCAGCACCGGAGATGGTGAAACGCATGGTGGAGGAGGGGCATACTGTAGGAAATCATACCTACCATCATTATGATATGTCAAAGATTTCAGATCCGGCAGTTTTTCAGAAAGAGATGGATGACGTGAGAACTCTTTTTCAGGAGACCACCGGCACGGAAATGGCCATGTATTACCGCCCTCCTCAGGGAAAATACAGTGAGACCAATCTGCAGATGGCAAAAGATCTGGGGTATTCCACCTTTTTCTGGAGTCTTGCTTATGTGGACTGGAATGTGGATGCCCAGCCCAGCCACGAGGAAGCTTTTTCCAAGCTGACAGGCAGGATCCACCCCGGAGCGGTGGTGCTGTTACATAATACCTCGAAGACCAATGGGGAGATTCTGGATGAACTGCTCACAAAATGGGAAGAAATGGGTTATACCTTCGGAAAATTGGAAGAACTGGTGCAGTAGGGTTTGACTTCCCCTGCACCATACCCTATAATAGAGGACAGAAAAATATACTGGAGGACAACCATGGAAAAAGAACTGGTAGTTGTCATTGATTTTGGCGGACAGTACAATCAGCTGGTCGCCAGAAGAGTCAGAGAATGCAATGTATATTGCGAGATCTACTCTTACAAGACAGACTTGAATAAGATAAAAGCGATGAATCCTAAGGGAATCATCCTGACCGGCGGCCCCGCAAGCTGCTATGAACCCGGTGCAGCTACCTGCTCCGAGGATCTGTTTCACTTAGGAGTTCCCGTGCTGGGACTCTGTTACGGCGCACAGCTGATGACCCATGTGTTGGGTGGTAAGGTAGAACGTGCAGCCGTTCGGGAATATGGCAAGACTGAGGTGAAGGTAGACCGCAGTTCCAAGCTGTTTTCCGATGTATCCGAGAATACGATCTGCTGGATGAGCCATTTCGACTATATTTCGAAACTGGCACCCGGCTTCCGTGCCGTAGCTACCACCGCCAACTGCCCCGTGGCAGCAGCAGAGTGTGTAGAGCGCGGACTGTATGCAATCCAGTTCCATCCGGAAGTACTCCACACGGTGGAAGGCTCCAAGATGCTGTATAATTTCGTACGTAATATCTGCGGATGCTGCGGTGACTGGAAGATGGATTCCTTCGTGGAAGAGTCTATTAAGGCAATTCGTGAGAAGGTTGGTAATGGTAAAGTCCTCTGTGCATTGTCCGGTGGTGTGGATTCCTCCGTGGCAGCAGTACTGTTATCCAAGGCAGTCGGCGAGCAGTTGACCTGTGTCTTTGTAGATCACGGCCTGCTCCGTAAGAACGAGGGCGACGAGGTAGAAGCAGTCTTCGGTCCCAACGGTAATTATGACCTGCACTTTATCCGTGTGAATGCGCAGGAGCGTTTCTATAGCAAGCTGGCCGGAGTATCCGAGCCGGAGCATAAGAGAAAGATCATCGGCGAAGAGTTCATCCGCGTTTTCGAGGAAGAGGCGAAGAAGATCGGTGCCGTGGATTTCCTGGTACAGGGAACCATTTATCCCGACGTGGTAGAGAGTGGACTGGGCGGCGAATCCGCAGTGATCAAGTCCCACCACAACGTAGGCGGTCTGCCCGACTATGTAGATTTCAAGGAGATCATCGAGCCTCTGCGCAACCTGTTCAAGGATGAGGTCCGTAAGGTAGGACTGGAGCTTGGTATCCCGGAGCACCTGGTATTCCGTCAGCCGTTCCCCGGTCCCGGACTTGGTATCCGTATCATCGGCGAGGTAACCGCCGAAAAGGTCAAGATTGTGCAGGATGCAGACGCTATCTACCGTGAGGAAATCGCCAATGCAGGCCTGGATCGTGAGATTAACCAGTATTTCGCAGCCCTGACCAATATGAGATCCGTAGGCGTTATGGGTGATGAGAGAACCTATGATTACGCCATCGCGCTGAGAGCCGTGAAGACGATCGACTTCATGACCGCAGAGAGCGCACAGATCCCTTATGAAGTGTTACAGAAGGTGACCAGCAGGATCATCAATGAGGTGAGCCATGTGAATCGGGTAATGTATGATATTACCAGTAAGCCGCCCGGAACGATTGAATTTGAGTGATTGTCAGCTTGTCGGGAACCCAGTAAAATCAAGGGTTCCCGGCTTTTTTATTATCCAAGTGACACCCAAATGACACCCAAAATCAAAATTGCAACGCTCAGAACGTATTTTAGAGGTATTCGACCGGCATCCCCCGGCTGGAGAAACAGAACACCTCGGAAGGTCCATTTACAAAATATCCGTCCTGCATCATGATGACAAATGCCTCTGCAGGTTCCATCTCATAGTTGGCCAACTCGTTAAACTGCTCCCTGGTGATAATCTCCTTTTTCTTCTCCACACGATCCCACAGAATAATGTCGTCCGTCTCGTAGGTATTATAGTTAGGCAGCATCTTCTGAATGGCACCAAGAAGGCTGAGTACTTGATCCTCTGCCGTTTGGTTGGAAGTGATACCGGAGAGTTTGACCTCCTGCAGACCGAATGCGATCTGTCTGCCTTTGTCCGGATAGAGGTGCGCATAAGTGTTCCAGGTTGTCTTCACGTCCTTGTGACCAAGACGTTCCGATACGGCCAGAATGTTGAATCCCATCTCTATCAGCAGGGAAGCGTGTGAATGACGAAAATCATGCACCCGGATTGGATCCAGTCCGGCAGCCTTGGCCATACGTTTGACCTCATACAGCAGGAATGACTTCGTGAACATGAAAAGCCGGTCTGTAGGCTGTAACCCGTACAATCCTACGAAATACTCCTGTACTTCGTCATACAGAAACTGTGGGATCGCAATGGTACGGTTGCTGTTCTCAGTCTTAGGATCTTTGATAATATGCTCTCCCTCTACCACGGCAAAACTCTTGGTGATACTCAGCTTGAGACCCGGGAGAAAGTCTGCCGGTGTCAGTGCCAGAAGCTCTCCCTCACGGATACCGGTCCAGAACAGGATATCAAAAGCGATCTTCGCATCGGTCTTGTCGGCGGCAGAGATAAACAGCTCGAACTGGTCAAGTGTCCAGATCTGCATGGCATCCGCAGAGCCTTTTCCCATGCTCCCTGCACGCACGCAGGGATTATCCGGCAGCTTATAGTACCGCACAGCATAATTCATTACGGCGGACATTTCGTTATTGATGGATTTCAGATAGGTGGGAGCATAGCCTACATCCGGTTTCTTCTCATATCCCTTCTGCCGGACCCAGTTCTGCCAGTTACGGATATCCAGTTCGTCGATCTCGTTGATCGGCTTCTTGGAAAAGAAGGGCAGGAGCATAGTGGAGAAGCACTGCTTCTTCCGGACAACGGTCGTGATATCAATATCCCTGTTATCGCTGAAGTCTCCCAGATAATTATCCACTAATGCACTGAAGGGGATGTTGGCCGAACGGATGTAGTTCGCTTTGAAGGTAGCTTCAAAGTCTAGAGCATCCTTTTTCCGGGCAAATCCCCTCTTGGTTTTCTGCTTGTACTCGCCAAGCCAGTTCCTATATTTGAATTTTGAAGTCCATGTGCCGTTCTCTTCTTTGTATGCAGGCATAGGAGCACCTCGTTTCTCAGATTGCTTTGTGTAGAATCATACTTGCATTTTTGGGAATAAGCGGCTATAATGTACTTAACAAGACAGTTGGCAGGTAGTGTGCGCTACCTGTTCCGGCGAGATTTTATAGCAAAAATAACTGCCCCACTCGGCCAAGAGTTTTAGGGGCAGTTATTTTTTATGGTTGACATAGTCCAAAATCGCAACGATCAAAACAGCAACCGTCAGTATTACCATGAATTCTTCATATGTACTCATAAATATTCCCCCTTCCGCAAGACTCGGAACGGGTATGCCACCCCTACCAGCTGCCTGGGTAAGTACACCATAGCGGCTGTAAGATGATTCTATTTCTCTTCTGCAATGGAATTCCCATCACAGTGACAGTACGACCTCTCCATAGCTTCTAAAATGAGCAGATCAAGGTCTCTCCCTGACAGATAAGGATCTTTACTGCGGCTACTGCGGTTGCGGTAAAATTCCTCACTATAAGCTTCTCCCAGTCTGGAGAGCCTGTCAGAGAGTTCCTGTTCAAATTCTTCGTCACTGACCACCTGATATCCTGCGAACGGTAAATTCAGATCTTTTATCTTTTGTAAGGTGTTGGAAGCGTTATCCATGCGTATCCCTCCTTACTTCTATTTCCCCCTCATGCCCCGGTACCACGCGAGGCTTATTATTTTCCAACAGCCTTCCGGTTTCCATCTGCTGCAACAGGCGGATTATCGAAACGCTGTTCCCGGAGCAATTCCTTCGTTTTCCCTATGATGATATCCTGATTGTCCTCGCTGAGATTTTCAAAGGCATTGAGGAGCTTCTTCTCAGCCTGGCTGATCTTAGGAACCTGCCCCAAGAGATAATCAATAGAGACATCCAGAGCCTTTGACAGTTCGACCAAATGCTCCAGCGTGGGTGCGTGCTCGCCGGTCAGATATTGATTACAAGTATCAACATCAATCTCCGTTTTTTCACAGAGCTCGCTGACCGTCATGTTCTGGGTTTCCAGAGCTGTTTTCAGGGCTGATACAAAAACTTCCTGCAAGTCCTTATCATCAAAGAAAAAGAAGAAGAAAAAGCCGTTGTCATCAGACGGGCTATTTCTATGCTTGTCATCAGATACCCCCAACAGATAATCAACTGAAATATTAAAGTAATCGCATATCTGTTTTTTTATTTCATCATTAGGGGTGCTTTTCCCGCTTTCATATAGAGAAACGGTTGATTTCACTATACCGAATTTTTTTCCAAATTCTTCCTGTGTCATATCTGCTGACAATCGTAGCTCTTTTATTCTGTCAGAAAGATTCGCCATAATAATCTCCTCCATAACTACTTAAAAGCTTAATCCTATTATACGATAAATCTCCTTTGAATTGAAGAAATACAAAACAATGTTATAAAAACTTCAACAAAACACTTGACAACACAAATATAACGATGTAACTTAAACATAAGGTTTTAATATTAAAAACAGAAAAAGGAGGAAAGACAATGGATTTAGCATTATTAAAATCTGAGCGAATGAGACGTGGCATTACTCAGGAGCAGATGGCAAAATGCCTTGGGTTCAAAGGAAGAAGCAATTATTGCTTAATGGAAAAAGGGAAAATATCTATATCTGTAGATGCTGCAAACAAAATCGCTCGTTATCTTGGCTTATCCAAAGAGGTGACATATAAAATTTTTTTTGATGAAAAAGTTCAAGATACATCAACTAAAACTATTTTAGATCATGGAGGTGATAAAGAAAATGTCAAATATAGCTGCGAAGACCAGCTCCAACATCTTCTATAAAGCACGTTGCGATGCGGCAGCACACAATGAGCAACTCAGCAGTCGAGAAGGGGCAGCGGATTATATGTCGATTGACCGGGGCAGACTTTATCGGATCGAGAGCGGCATAGCAACTCCTTACCCGGAAGAGATCAGACTGATGGCAGATCTGTATAACGCTCCGGAACTGGAGAATTACTACTGCCGGACAATGTGCCCGTTGGGGAATGAGATGCCGAAGGCAGAGCTGGCAGATCTCGACAGAATCACAGTCAGAACACTCTCCGTATTCCGCAAGATAGGAAAAACGAGAGAGGTGCTACTGGATATCACGGCAGACGGCATCATTGATGAAAATGAGAAGCCGGAACTGGATGAAGTACTGAAGAACCTGGAAGAGGTAGAGGAAATCGCACAGAGCATGAGACTCTGGATTAAAAAGAATCTGTAATAAGAGGAATCAGTAACATAGTGGGGCGAAAGGGTGGCGGTATCATTGGACCGAGCGAAAAGCGAGGACAGTCCGGCGGTGCAATTGTCTGAATAGGATTCACGAGTACGATTCAAGCAGATTCAAACATCTGAAAACATATGTATGCAGATGCAAGCAGATGTAAAACACATGAAAACATTTGCTAGCAGATGATTGCAAATTGACAGCAAATGATAACAAGTGCAAGCAAATGTCCCCGATATACGAGAATCGATATACGAGAATCGATATACGGGAATCGATATATATAGCTCGGAGCTACGAGCTGCTTGCAACGGAAGGAGGCACGATATGTTTGGCGAAAGAATAGCTGAACAGCGGAAGAAGCTGGGATTGAGCCAAGAAGAACTGGCAGAGAAGCTGAATATATCTCAAAAGAGCATCAGTAAGTATGAGCGTGGAGACAGAAGACCCTCGTATGAGGTCTTGGTTTTAATGGCTGCTCTGTTCGATGTTACGACTGACTATCTACTGGGAGAAGAAATCTGTATGGTCGGCACCAGAATCGCTGAACTGAGAAAAGGCAGTGGGATGACACAGGAAAATCTAGCAGAGGCGCTTAACATTTCATGTTCTACGCTTGCAGGATATGAGGCTGAGAATAAGCATCCGCCATATAGGACGCTTGTCAAAATTGCCAAGTATTTCGGTGTATCGATCTACTACTTAATGGGTATAACCGACCGTTTACTGGGAGAAGAGGAACCGGAAGAGACATCCATTACCGACTGTGGAAGTATCATCAAAGAGCTTCGCAAAGAAGCCGGTATGACACAGGGAGAACTTGGAGAAAAGCTAGGAGTTATTAAGCAGACAGTCAGTGCCTGGGAGAAAGGCATTTCCAAAGTCGGCAACGACACGCTGATTACACTGTCAAGGCTGTTCGGAGTAACTACGGACTACCTGCTTGGATTAACGGAAGGAGAAGACACCATGGGTACGGAAGAGAACACAAATGAGATCATGCAGAGGGTTGGGAGAAACCTTAGAACCCTGAGAGAAAGCAAAAGCATTTTTACACAACAGCAACTTGCAGAACGCTTGGGCGTTGGCGCCAGCACGGTAGGAATGTGGGAACAGGGCAGGAGAGAACCGGACCTGGATACGTTGGCACGGATTGCACAGTTCTTTGAAGTGACACTGGATGATCTGGTGATGAAGGAGCTGACACCGCCGATTCCGCTGTATGTGCAGAACATGATATATCTGCGGAAAAAGATTGGCTATTCACAGAGTGAGATGGCAATGGAACTCGGTCTGCAGGGTCCGAGCAGTATAGACATCGTAGAATCCGGGAAATGTGAACTGCCGGTAAGCAAACTGATCCATCTGGCAGAGTTCTTCAGAGTGACCATGGACCAGATCACGAAAAAGGATTTATCGCAGGAGGTGAGCGGATGCAGACAACAGTAAAGAGACCGGAAGTGACAGAGGCGTATTACACCGTCAAGGATGTGATGGTGATCCTGGGATGCAAGGCAACCAAGGCACAGGATGTCATCCGGCAGCTGAACGACGAACTTGAGGCGAAAGGCTATATGCGCTTCCGCAAAGGACACGTCAACAGGAGATACTTCGACGAGAGATTCTATTTAACATCAAAGGAGGTAGAGAAGAAATGAGCTATTACAGAGAATGTCCGATCTGTGGTTCCAACCTCGATCCGGGAGAGCAGTGCACGTGCGTAGAGGATCGCAGGAAAGAGGCAGAGCGGAAGCAGAAGATGTACCAGATCGGAGCATACGGTCAGATGATGTTCAATTTTTCAAGAGAGGAGCAGAGGTATGAGAAGACAGTTGTATAAGGCCTGCATAGAGGTCGCCATGCTGATCGTCATATCAGTAACGTGCCTAATGGCAAGCATACGCGCATCCAAGGAGCCGGAAGTGGAAGAGTTCACCCATGTAAACATGGTAGTTACCAGGGACGTTAGAAATACATATCTGGCAGAGGGTGAGCCACAGCCGGTACAGCTGATCGCTGAGGAACCGGAGCCAATTCCGGAGTATCCGCAATTCACCTACAGCAGGGACTGGGATGCCGAGGAAAGCTATCTGCTCGCCAGAATCGCCATGGCGGAGGCGGAAGGGGAGAACACACAGTCCAAGACCCTTGTGATCCTGACGGTCCTCAACAGGGTAATGAGCGAGGATTTTCCGGACAGCATCCATGATGTGATCTTCGAGAAGTCGAACGGTGTCTATCAGTTCTCCTGCATCGGTAACGGACGGTGGGATGCCGTGGAACCGGATGCGGACTGCTGGGAGGCGGTAGAGGTGGTGCAGAATGCAGCCTGTGATTATTCCGGCGGAGCTTTATACTTCGAGGCTTGCGCTGACGAGAATAACTGGCACAGCCGCAACCTTGAATTCCTGTACCAGAGCGGAAACATCAGATTTTACAGATAGGAGGATCCCATGAGACGAGACAACATCATCGAGAAGCTGGAAGTAACCGTAATCAGCCTGTTCTTTTCCTTCTCCGTAGCTTATTTCGTATCCCTGTGGGCGACAGCATCAGCCTATGCAGAGAGAGGGTACAGAGCCTGCGGTGGAGAGTATCTGCTCATTGCGGTTGCATTTATCACAGCGCACAGAGCAATCAGTCAGTTTTTCAAATATTTTAGGAGGAGAAAGTCATGGAAAAGAGAGATGTAGAAGAGCTTTTGAAATGCAGCATATCGGATGAAATGTACCGGGATGCACTGGAAAGTGCCAGAAGAAAGCAGAAGTACATATACAGCCGGGAGCACAGAGTGGTCGTATTGCAGGACTGGTACCTGCTCCAGCTGACCATGGAAGCAGTGATAGCACTGACATTCCAGAAATTCACGTTAGATTTATGCGAAACGCTTCGCAATATGGAAAAAGAGCGCCAGATTAATAATCCGACACTCCTACACGCAACCATATTGTAACACAGCAATCCGCATAAAATCAATAGAAATTTACAGTATGGAGGTATATATGGATTACAGATCTAATTCAATCGCAGAAATTCAGAAAAAGTATGCCGGATGCAACCTGTTGATGCCGGCAACCACAGAGGTTCAGCTTAATCCCTTTTACAAAATCACAGTGTCAGAAGTACTGGCAGACGTATCCGAGAATTCCGGAGACATCTTCAAGGTCGGCTCCGTAAAGGTCGGAAAAGACGGAAACGGTAAGGATATCTGGGAGGACACATTCTCACCGACCAAGCCCCTGCTCATGAAGATCGCCGTTGCGGCCGGTATCCAGTTTGACCCGGACAGGACCTACGGAACCCGGGTGGACGAGAATACCTACAAGGCAAAGGCGTACGGTGCCATGAGGCTTCCGGACGGCACCGGCAAGACCCATGCCGACGAAAAGGTCATCCAGCTTGACGATGAAGAAGCCAACTTCCGGCTGGAATTCATGGACAAGTCCATCAAGGGTATCACCGATGAAAAGGCTGCAAAGGCAGCTGCGGAAATGTTTGCAGGGAAATGGATCGATTCCGTCAACAAATGGAACAGGCAATGCAAGGCTTATGTGATCGATGACTGCGACCGGGAAAAGTACATTGAACGGTCGGTACTGGTGAATATGACCCTGTTGCGCAAGACGGCACCCGCGAAGGCAATGACCGGGGCACAGCTTCGTGTGATCAGGGCACTCACCGGCATGAAGGGGCAGTACACGAAGAAAGAGCTTGCCCGGCCTTTTGCCATTGCAAGGGCTACCTTCTCACCGGATTATTCGGATCCGGAAGTAAGACAGACCATGCTGTTGCAGGGGATGAATTCCGTTAGCTCGCTGTTCGGCACTGCACCGGCGATCTCCGTTCCTTCTATCCAGATGGATACAGGCAGGGATATGTTCGATCCGGAAGAACTTATTGGCAATCCTGCATTTGCATCTGACAGAGCATCCGGGGCGGATGACTACAACGACAATCCCGGGGATCCCGTTACAGAGGTTCCTACAGGAGCACCCGAACCGGAACAGAACTGGTGGGAGCAGAGCGGACACACCCAGCCGGAGCAGGAAAACTTCAATCCTCCGCAGATGCAGCCGCCACAGCAGAGCAACAATTACTGCTGTGAGATCTGCGGCAGGGAGATCAAGGACAATGTGTATGACTATTCGATGAACAGATTCGGCAGACCGCTCTGCGTAAGCTGCCAGAGAGGAGGAAGAGCACAATGAAGATCATAAGAGTATCTACAGATCTCGAGATCACGGTACACGACTTCCCCACTGGAACGACGGCGGAGCAGAACCAGGCGATCCGGGAACTGATCGGCAATGACTGCCGCCTCTATGAACATGTGATGCCGAACCGGCTCTACACCGTGCTGAAAATGAGCAACCGTGTATCAGAGGTCCCCGGAAAGTGCGTCAGTATGCTGGTGGATGAAGAAGGGCTTCTGAAGCCCAATAAATTGAATCGGATTGGGAGTTATCTGTACAAGACGGATGAACACGGCTGTCCGATTGCAGGAAACATCCTGTTCGTCGGAGAGACCTGGGGTGGGGATGGCATCGACTTCTGCGGAATCGAAGAGAATGCGTTCCGGATCCTGCACGAGAAGTTACAGAAGATGGCTTTAGCTTTACGACCTACAGAGGAGGTAGCAAAATCATGAAAATATTACATACAGCGGACTGGCACATTGGTTCTTTCAAAGGACCGGAGAAAGACGGAGTGAACCTCCGTGGAGAAGATACAATGAACTGTCTGAGAGAGCTTGTAAGGGTGGCACAGGAGAAAAAGCCGGAACTGACACTGGTCTCCGGTGATATCTTCCACCAGGCGGAGATCTGGCAGGGCAGGAGCCACAGAGAGGTATTGCAGGCGAGAGAAATCATCATGAAGCTGGCGGAGGTATCGGAGAATGTGGTGGTCATGCGTGGTACACCGAACCATGATTCCGCAGAAGCTTTCGCAGAACTGCAGGCACACTTTGAACTGGTACCCAACGTGGAAGTGGTCACGGAGCCTAAAGTGGTAAATACCCCTTATGCACAGATCGCAGTGCTACCCGGATTTGACCGTGGAACGTTCCGTGCGAAGTTTCCGGGGCTTTCCAAGGAGCAGGAGAATGAGGTTTTCTCAAATGAGATCGGTAATATCGTGGCAGGACTCAGAGCCATGTGCCAGGACGAGAGCAGGATCGCTGTTCTGATGTCGCACTACACGGTGCCCGGATGCAATATGGAGAGCGGACAGACGCAGTTCCTGATGCAGTTTGAGCCGGTCATCACACGGGAAATGCTGCTTGCGGCGGATTACGATCTGGTGGCACTTGGACATATCCACAGACCGCAGAAGCTGGAAGGGATGAAAAATGTGTTTTATTCCGGCGCAATCAATGCCATGAACTTCAATGACGAGGGGCAGGACAGAGGCTTCATGCTCCATGAATTCCGGCCGGACTATGAGAAAATGAAACTCTACTATGAAGGCACCCAATTTCGCAAGACACCGTCCAGAGAGTTCCTCACGATCCGCTGGAACAAAGAGGATGTGGCGCAGGCTATCAGCAACCCGGATATGCTCCCGATGACATTTACCGATCAGGGTGTGGCGGACAAGATTGTCCGGATCATTTACAGCTGCACGTCCGATCAGAAAAAGGCAATCAATACCGCACAGATCGAGAAAGCCCTATACGAGGCAGGAGCGTTCTGGAAAGCGGATATCGTCATGGACAAGTTAGAGGATGTCAACCGGACGGAGCTGTCGAAGTTCGATGACCCTGAGACCAACCTGATCCAGTATCTCACCGAGAAGGACATTGAACCGGGGCAGATCAACCGGATCGTGGAACGGGCAAGACCGATCATTGCAAGGGCACTGGCGAGCAGCTCCACAGCGGACAGCAGCGGAAGCTTCGTGCCGAAACAGATCGAAGTGAAGAATTACCGGAACTATGTCGAGGAAAGCTTCTCCTTCGATGATATCAGTTTCTGCACGATCAACGGGCAGAATGGAGCTGGTAAGAGCAGCCTGTTCATGGATGCGATTCTGGACTGTCTGTATGAAGAACCCAGAGAAGGCTCCAATACCGGCTGGATCCGCAACGATGAAAAAGCACGTTCGGGATCCATCAGCTTCACCTTCGGACTGGGTGAGAAGACCTACCGTGTGGTGAGAACCAGGGCGAAATCCGGAAAGGGAACTCTGAACCTGTCGGAACTGATCGAAGGAGAGTGGATTGACAGATCCAAGGAGAAATACAAGGACACGCAGGACGAGATCATCAAGGTACTGGGAATGGACAGCCTTACCTTCAAAGCTTGTGTGCTAATCATGCAGGACCAGTACGGACTGTTTCTCGAAGCCGGAAAGGATGTCCGAATTGATGTCCTCTCCAACCTGATCGGACTGGAGATATATAACTCCATGGAGGATATGGCCGGAGCGGACCTGGCAGAGATGCGCAGACAGATCGCACGACAGAAAAATACCATTTCCATTCACGAGAACACGATTGCAGGATACGGCAAACCGCAGGAGGAACTTGAGCAGGAGAATACGAAGCTGGAACTTATGAATCAGTCACTGGAAGGTCTGCGCAAGGACAGGGAAGAGAGAACCGTTATCCTGCGCACCCAGAAGGAAGCCGCAGAGAGACGGAAAAGGGTACAGGCATCCGTTGACACCCTGAAACAGAAAAGGGCTGCTGTAGGTCAGATTATCAGTGCATATACGGGCACAATCACCGGCTGTGATGCGGAACTTGCGAAGGAAGCAGAGGTCATGGAAAAGGTGCACAGACGTAAGACACTGCAGGAGGCAGATAAAGATCTTCTGGAAGCTGCCACCCTCTATCAGAGCAAGGCGGAAGAACTGGGTGGATTGAATCGTCAGATGCAGGAGGAACAGGAAACGGTTGATGCTCTGAAAAAGGCGGAGCAGGAAAAGCAGAACGCTATGCACAGCATGATCCTTGAATCAGCCAATGACGGAGAAGTCCGGCAAAAGGCAGCGGAATACGACCGGAAGAGTGCGGAGCTAGAGGCTATGCAGGAAAAAGCGGTCGCATACCAGAAAGCAAAGACGGAATACTCTGCGGCAGTTTTCCATGAAAGCGAAACAAGGTCAGGATTTGACAGGGAGAAGCAGAAAGCGGATGAACAGAAGCAGGTTCTTGAAAAGAAAGTTGCAATTCTGAATGAATCCGGATGCGTGGATATCGAGAATGCACACTGTAAATTCTTGCAGGATGCCATTGAAGCAAAGGAACAGCTGGCAGTGCATGAGACATTATATACAGACATTGCCGCCCGCAGAGATTGTGAGCTTGCAAAGAGCAGACAGGAAATAGCGGACAAGCAGGCGGAAATGGATGCGATAGGGTTTGATGCGGAAGCCATGGGGAAACTCATGAGGGAACGTAACGACCTCCTGCCTTTTGTGAGCGGGCTGAAGGAGATCGAGCAGAGGGAGAAGGATATTGCCCTCATTAAGGCGGAACTTACCAACATCAGGTCAAATATACTCGAAGCGGAAAAGAGGCTGCTACAGGTCAAATCCAAGGCACAGGGAGTAGAAGAAGTGCTCTCCACTTGCAGGGAAGCTGCTGAGAAACACAAGGACGTAGAGAACCAGATCCGGGAACTGGAATCTTATGAGGAGATCGCCGCAAACTATCCGGTACTGAAGGAACGCAAGAAGAATGCGGAAACCCAGAGAGCAAACGAAGTGACTAGACTGGAAGAACTCGGCAAGGAACTGGAAGAAGCAGAGAAGGAACTGGAAGTAACGACCGGTGCAACCATGGATATAGCAACACTGGAAAGCCAGATTGTTACGACTACAAAATGCATGGAAGTGACAGACAAGCAGATATCGGAGATCCATCAGACCATCGGATCATTGAATCAGAAGATAGAGGAAATCGAACGCCTGCAAGAGGAAATCTCTGATATCAACAGATCTGTCCGGCAGATTTCCGCTGACTTCGCAGAGTGCGAGCTGTTAAAAGCAGCATTCTCCAAAGCAGGCATACCGCATCAGATCATCCGGACGCTGGTACCGAAGCTGACAGAGATCTCCAGCAGCATCTTAGGGCAGATGACCGGAGGAAAAGCCGGCATAGAGTTCCAGCTGGAGCGTATGCAGAAGAATAACAAAGAGGTCACGGCACTGGATATCTATATTGACGAGTACGGAAAGTCGGTACTGCCGTATCTCTCCAAATCCGGAGGAGAAAAGGTAAGGGCTTCCCTCTCTGTAATCCTGGCACTGGCCGAGATCAAATCTTCCTCTGCAGGGATTCAGCTCGGAATGCTCTTTATTGACGAGCCCCCGTTCCTCGACGGGGAAGGCATACAGGCATACTGCGATGCCTTAGAGACCATCCAGCACCGGTACCCGAATCTGAAGATCATGGCGATCACACACGATCCGACTATGAAAGCAAGATTCCCCCAGAGTGTGGATGTCGTAAAGACAGAAAATGGCTCAAAGGTCATTTATGAATAAAAGCATGGGGCGGTACAGAATCCGCCCCGGCAGAATGAAAGGATGTGGTTAGTAAATGCCAAACAGATTGTTGAGGGAGTCGATTTGCAGGTCGGAGTCCATTGATGCTCTGTCGTGGTTCGAAGAAGTTCTCTTTTACCGCCTGATTGTGAATTGTGATGATTATGGTCGGTTTGATGGGAGACCGGCTATCATCAAAGGTTCATTGTTTCCACTGAAGGACGTAGCCATAAAGGATATTGAGAGAGCTCTTAGCAAGTTGGTGGCACTGGACATGATAGTGGTGTATGAAGCAGAGGGGAAGTCTGTGCTGCAGCTTCTGACATGGGATAAGTACCAGACGAAAAGAGCACTGAAAAGCAAGTATCCGGCATATGACAACAATTACAAACTTATGTATGCAAATGCAAGCAAATGTCCTACAACCTCGATTCCTCCGGACACGGAACCGGATGAAGACGATAGCTCCGGCCAGACTGCTCCGGTGGTACCGGCAGAACCGCCGATTATCACATTGCTTCTGAATACGGGACAGGAATTTGGTATTACATCGACTGACGTCATCAGCTGGGAGGCACTATATCCTGCTGTGGATGTGTTGCAGGAACTCAGAGCAATGAAGGGCTGGTGCGAGGCGAATCCCAAAAAGCGTAAGACCGCATCCGGAATCAAGAGATTTGTCAATTCGTGGCTTGCCAAAGTGCAGAACCAAGGCGGAACAGGAAGATATGGAGGAACACAGAGATCTTCCGAAGTAGGAGAGTACGCAGATATGGCAAGGAGGTGGGCGGCAGGTGACTAAGCAGGAATTTGCAATAATTGCCGTTGCTATCAAGGCCGCATATCCGGCGTCTAAGGTCATGGCAGACGAAGCGTCCATGAAGTTCTGGTACCAGATGTTGCAGGATCTTGACTATAAGATCGCCGAGAATGCGGTTATGGAATACACAACCACACACACATTTCCTCCGTCAATCGCAGAGATCCGCCAGCTGAGTCTCGACAGATACAGGCCGGCAATACCGAGCTTTGACGAGGCATGGGGAGTGGTTCAGAAAGCTATTGGCACATACGGATCCTATCATCCGCAGGAAGCATTTGCCATGTTGGACGATATGACAGCAGCCATAGTGAAGAACATGGGATGGACGAGGCTGTGCCAGTCGGAAAATATGACAGCAGACCGTGCAAACTTCAGGGAAGCCTATGAGGCAAAAGCCAAAGAAGCCACGAATAACCGCCTCCTGCCGCCGTTCGTGGCACAGGAAAAGGACCGGATTCGGAAAACCGCAGGACAGCTGATGCAGGAACATACACCACCGAAGATTGAGTACGATCATGCCCCGGAACAGATACAGATCACAGAGGAAGAGCAGGCCATAAGGGCATGGAGGCTTGAGGAACTGAGAAGGAGACTTGAAATTGGCAAAGGAGAAAATGAGTGAGGTCATACAGGGAACCGAAAAAGAGTTTCTGGATAATTTCAAAGAGCTGTGCAGGTCGAGAATGGGCTGGGAGGTATGGGCTGATCTGATGTGTGCTATGGCATGCACAATCAGCAATGTGGCAGACCGGCGCCCGGATCATTTTGAACCACGGGAAAGGGAATACGAGGAATGCATAAAGCGTCTTGGATCCGTGGATATCCCGGCAAAGATGCTCGCCATAGTGGTCATGGCACTGGAAAACAATCCGGAGCAGGATTTCCTCGGAGCCATGTATATGCAGCTGAATCTTGGAAGCCACTGGCACGGCCAGTTCTTTACGCCATATTCAGTCTGCCGGATGATGTCGGAGATCTGCTGTGAGAGTGTGGATGCAAAGCTTGAAGAATCCGGGTACATATCAGTGTGCGATCCAGCCTGTGGAGCAGGAGCAACACTGATCGCAACGGTAAATACTATGAAGAGGTGCAGACACAATTTCCAGAACCATGTGCTTTTCGTGGGACAGGATATTGACCGGGTCACCGGCATGATGTGCTACATCCAGCTGTCACTTCTGGGATGCGCAGGGTATGTGTGTATCGCAGACACACTCAGCAATCCACTGACCGGTCCGGCGATGTTTCCAATAGAGCAGAAGGAGCAGGAATTGTGGTACACACCCATGTTTTATTCAGATGTATGGGCTTGGAGAAAGCTGTTCCATTCGATGGGCGCTATGACCGGAGGAATCAGAAAGCCTGCGGAGACAGAGCCGGTACCGAAGGTAGCAGATAAGGAACAATTTTTCATATTTTTTGATTTTGACAAGGAGGACCAGAATGGAAGAGAACAAGAGATTAGAGCAGGGATTTGATGATCCCGGCAGGCAGGTATTGAGGAACATCATCGTGCATTTCACGACCACTGCCAACAATTCATACGATGTCTGGGCGGATGTGGTCAGGCAGTACCTTCTGACTGCATACAACACCGAGGAAAAGCACAGTGCAATCCCGGTTGCAGGAAAAATTTACAAAGTTCTGAAACGTGATGGTGTAACAGTGTTCTACGACGAATCCGGTCAGACACTGTTCGACGTGGAGAATGACAGACTGGCAAAAGAGCATGAGCTTCTCTCTGCTGAGAATGCTGCAGAGGAGCCGGTCGAAGAATCCACGGAGGAACCGATGGAAGCACCGGAGGAAAAACCCGGGGAGGGACCCAAGTCGCAGATCGGAAAAGTCATTGCAGGAATCGAGCGTCAGGCTTTTGATGCTGCTGTGAATAGTGGGAAGACGGAAGACACCGAGGGCAAAAAGGATCCGATCCCTATGGGAACTGCATCTCTGGCAGAAATCGTAGCAGGAATTCCGGCACCGACAGAAGAAGAGATCCAAAAGGCTGAGGAAGAGAATGCGAAGCCTGTAAAGCAGAAAGCCAGGGAGAAACTGGAAAAGGAACTGCAGTCGGCAAAGGATAAAGGCTTTGCGGATCCGGTGATCAAGTATCTTCTGGAGAGGCTGGAGCAATCGAATTCCCTTGCGGTTGATATCTGCCAGCCTCATAAGACCTGGGATAAGTGTAATGAGTACATTTACAAACGGGCAGAAAAGCAGGCAACCCAAGGCAGATGCGCAGTCCGCAGCGACATTGTTTTTGAATGGGCTGAGGACTATTACCACAGGGACGATAAGGCAGAGGAAGCCAAAAAAGCCGAGGAACAGAGGAAAAAGCAGGAGAAAGCAAAGACACCGGAAAAGAAGAAAGCACCGGAAAAGAAGAAAGCACCGGAAAAAGCTGACACTAAGAAGCCTGTAAAAAGTGAGAAAACCGATGCCAAGAAGCCAGAGAAAAAGCAATCTGCGGATAAGACACCTGTCGAAAAGCCGAAGACAGAACCGAAGCACAAAAAGTCCGGCAACGATATGGAAGGACAGATGGATCTGTTCTCCATGATGGGTATGTAAGGAGGCGTACACGATGGATAAAAGAAAGTTGTCTGCCATGCCGAGGGTGGAAGCCACCCCGGAAATGGTGGAAATGGCTGACAGAATGCCGGGGATAAAGCACATGGTCACGGCTGAACTTGTGGATGATAACAAAATACTGCTTCTGAATTTCTTTGAGGTCTCGAAGCTCAAAAAAGGGAAAACAGAAGCAGCATTCAGGACATTCCTGTCGAGTGATGATTATATCACCCAGGACCTCTCGGTGTCAAAGGTTAAGTGGATCACGGCCGCATTCGACAATATGCAGAACTTCCACATATGGCATCATAAATGGGATGGAAACAAATATCTGCACATCCCACTCGTGTTCATCTGGTCCGCAAATGACAAGGAGATTATGGAAAAGTTCTTCCACAGTTACAGCAGAAAACAAGATGAAAGCGTGTGGGATGCCATCGGAAGATTCCAGGATGAAGTCAAAGATGCACGATTAGCAGAAAAGCACAGAAAGGTGCTGGCACCGATTGACCTGAAAATGGAGCCGATAGGGGATCCACCGCAGGAGTTCAGAGACTGGGTGTGGGAACACGGAATGAGCTTCAGCCGGTACGGAATATACAAGGAAACGAAAAAAGGAAAGGCAGAATTTGAGTGCACATACTGCAAAAAGACCGGGATTGTTGACCGGGCAAAGATGCGGCTGCGGAACAATGAAAAGGGAGAGTGCCCCTTCTGCGGAAGCAGGGTAACCTACAAAGCAAAAGGGAAGATGTCCTGTCAGATCATTGACGAGAGGTGGTTCATATATGTGGACAGACAGGAGAAAGGATTCCTGCTCCGCTACTTCAATGCAAGACGGCATATCAGAAATGACTCATACATAGTCGGAGCTTTGAACAAAAACCGTATCGAAGAAACCTTGTATGAATACAGCCGCTGCTTCTGGACATTCATTGGGATGAAACCTGTGAAGGACAGCTACGAATGGGGCGTATATCACCAAAGAGGGAACAGCCGATGGATCCCGGACGAAGGAAAAATCTATTGCATGGAGTGCATTCTATATCCCGGGAACCTTCCGCAGGCATGGGAGCACACGCCCATGAAGTATTCGGCGCTGGAAATTCTGGCACAGAACATTCCGACCACTGCATTCCGGTATGAAGATGCCATGGACGTATATCTGGCGTTCCCCAAGCTGGAATGGCTTTGCAAAATGGGGCTGAACCAACTGGCCAAGGATGCGGTAAGAGGATTTCAATACAGCAATATGGTAGGAAAGATTGACTATAAAGCAGATACCATTTATGGAATCCTGGGGCTGACAAAGGTTAATACCAAAGTATTGCAGGCAATAGACGGCAATCATTACGAACTGAGACTGTTGCAGGTAGCGCAGAAGTACGGAATTCAGATGAAACCGGAGCAGCTGAAGGAATTCTATGAGACCTTTGAGTGCAATACAGAATTACTGAAAGCAAAAAACAGAAAGATATCACTCCACAAACTCTGTCGGTATATCGAAAAGGAGAGCGAGAGGTATCCGATCGGAGACAAGAATTATTGCAGATGGAACTATTCCTATAACAGGTATACAGAGAGGAAGGATCCAAGGATAGAGCGCAAGCAGAATATGGCGAATGACTGGCTCGAGTACATCGGATGGTGCAAGGAACTGAAATATGACCTCAGCAATATGTTTATCTATATGCCGAACAATTTCAGGAAGGTGCATGACAGAACTGCAGAAGAGTACAAGGCATTGCAGGATAAAAAAGCAGCGGCGGAGAAGCGCAGGAGAGAGGAAGCCGCCAGAAAGGAGCTGGAGCAGACCAAGAAAGCCATGGCGGAGATCTTCGAAAAGAGCGAGGGCATGGATGCATTTTCCATCAAGGGTAAGGGACTGATCCTGGTGGTACCGAAGAATGGAGACGAAATCCGTGCGGAAGGAGAGGCACTGCATCATTGCGTAGGTGGTTACGTTGAGAGTGTGGCGAAAGGAGAAACAAATATCTTCTTCGTCCGCAAGGCAGACGAGCCGGACAAATCCTATTTTACGATGGAGTGGAACCACAACAAAATCATCCAGTGCAGAGGTATGAAAAATTGTGGTATGCCGCCGGAAGTAAGGGCGTTTACACAGGTTTTTGAGAAGAAAATGCAGGAAGCCGTTAAGAAGGATGATAAGAAGCCCAAAAGGAGGTGCGGTTGATGGCAAAACAGAAAATATGCAGCATCAGAAAAGGATCCGTGCAATGGAACGAAGAGGACAGGCTGCAGCTTGCAACGATGCTTATTAAATGTGGTTACGCTGTCCGGATCGGGAGACAAGCGGTAGCCGGCAAAGAAGGGAAGAATGCTCCACAGGAGTATTACGTGGAATATTGGGAGGAAAAAGATGAACAAATCAAAGATAGAATGGTGTGATCACACATGGAATCCGATTACCGGATGCCTGCATGGATGCCCTTACTGCTATGCAAGGAAAATGACGGAAAGGTTCTCCGGAAACGTCCGCCGCAACAAAATGGCACAGGACAATTACCGGAAGATCCAGCACGAAGGGCACGACCTGTATATTCTGGACGAACCCATGGTGAATGAGACGGGCAGCAACCTGGTATATCCGTTCGGATTCGAGCCTACGTTCCACAGATACCGGCTGGATACCATCAGCAAGCTGAAAATGGGGAACAACATCTTCGTCGGTGCCATGGCGGATATATTCGGGGAGTGGGTACCGGACGAATGGATCAGAGCCGTTTTCGACACCTGTGAGCAGTATCCGGTGCACAATTATCTGTTTCTGACGAAGAATCCGTACCGGTACGTAGATCTGCTGTTAGAAAGAAGACTGCCGGAAGCTTCCAATATGTGGTACGGAGTCACGGTAACCAACACGGCACAGGCGGAGGCAGCGGAAGCGGTAATGCAGGATATGTCGGACGAAGCCCATGCTTTCCTCAGCATAGAACCGCTCATGGAAGATGTGTCGGAAGCATTGGAAATCACGATTGCCAATTTTACAGACTGGGTAATCATAGGGGCGGAGACTGGCAAGAACAAAAATAAAGTTGTTCCCAAGGCTGAGTGGATCCGGGCGATAGTAACCATTGCGGACGATGTCGGCATCCCTGTATTCATGAAAGACAGCCTGATCCACATAGTCGGAGAGAAAAACATGCGGAGGGAATTTCCGGAGAGCCTGCAACGCAAAGGCATCAGTGAGAAGCTGGAAAATAAGCTGTACGATGTGTGCTGTGATTGTGAAGCTTATAAGAAAAAGAGCGAAATGGTGACCATCCTGGCAAGAAGCAGACGGGGCGAAAGCGCAAAGAATATCTGCTATCTGTGCAGAGACTGTTTCGAAAAGTTCTGCGGAGAACGTGGCATTGAAATACCTGAATTAGCGTATAGGGAGGAAGAATAATGGAAAATAACGAGAACATCAAGGAAAACGTGGAGACAAGCAATCGTGTCCATATGATCGGTACCGTAGTAGGAGGACTGATAGCAGATCATGAATATTATGGGGAAGCATACTACAGATTCCTCGTGAGAACCAAAAGGACCAGTGGAGTAGAAGACACAGTGCCGTGCCTGATATCGGATCACCTGTGCGACATTGAGCAGATCAAGCATGGCACGGTCGTTGATATTAACGGGCAGTTCCGCTCCCACAATCACCGGGATCAGAAAGAAAAAAGAAGGAAGCTGCAGCTGAATGTATTTGTAATGGACATCCAGTTCATCGAAGAGACAAACCATGAGATTGATAAGATCTGGCTGGACGGATATCTCTGCAAAGAGCCGGAGTACCGTGTCACACCGCGCGGAAGGGAAGTAACGGATATCCTGCTTGCTGTGAACCGGGCATATGGAAAGTCAGATTATATCCCCTGCATCTGTTGGGGAAGAAATGCAATCTACGCATCCGGGCTGAAGGTGGGAACCTATCTGCAGTGCAAAGGACGCATCCAGAGCCGTGTCTTTATGAAAGAGGGAAATGCGAAAACAGCATACGAAGTTTCCCTTGTGTCGCTCAAAGCGATTATGTGATATGTGGTGCCGGAATAACGAAGGATACAGAGATTACACTGCAGGCATTGCAATGTCTCATGCCAGCAAGGAGGAACGAAAGGAGCAGAAAATGGCTAAAAAGAGAAACTGCCGGAGAACTGTGGATGAAGACAGAATCCATGAAAAAGCGGTAAAGCTGCGCAAGATGACGGATGAACAGCTTGTGAATTATGTGGAAGACCGTGTGGAAAAAGCCAGAAGCGAGGGCTATAACCGTGGAAAAGCACATACTCCGAAGAGAGCACCTGTGAATATCCCGGAGATCATTGAAGAGATCGGGAATGTCAAAGGCATCGGAGCTACGAAGCTGGCGGATATAAAGTGCATTCTGGAGAAGAGATTGGCAGGCGAAGAGAATGGCTGATCCCAGAAAGCAACTGATCGGACAAAGAAGTAAAGCCGCCGGGGAAACATTTGAGAGGTGGATTTCCGCAGCCTGCGAGTTCTATAAGAACAGGGGCTGGGCGCACATCGAGAAAACCCCGGAGCCGTTCCATATCACCGGAAGGGATCGGGACGGAACGATAAAGGGATATTACGAGAAGAAAGGACAACCCGATTACAAAGGGATCCTGTGTGACGGTACCGGGATAATGTTTGAAGCAAAGCATACGGACTCAGACCGGATGCGGCAGGAAGTGGTTACTGATGCACAGTGGGAAAACTTAGATCTGTATGAGAAGTTTGGTGCTCACTGCTATGTAATGGTGTCCATGAGATTGCAGAGATTTTACCGTGTGCCCTGGGATGTATGGAAACGTATGAAAGAACTGTATGGCCGGAAGTACATGAAAGAGGAAGATCTGGAGCCATACCGGCTGAAAGAGAGTATGTGCACAATATTGATTTTGGAAGGAGTGGAATTGAAGGATGAAGATTGATAAAAACGAGTTATCGAGGAAGATTGCACAGATAAAGGGGATAGTCCCCAAGACAACCACTATAGAGGCTTTACAGGGCGTTTTGTTGAAAGACGGGTATTTAATCGCCTCCAACACGGAAGTGACCGTAAAGGCGAAATTAGAAAGCGCAGAAGGTACTCCGTTCATCATACCGGCAAAAGTATTTGATCTGATCGGAAGCCTGCCGTCAGGTGAACTCACAATGGAATGCAAAGACGACACCGTCTCCTTACAGGTAGGCAAGATCAAGAACAAATTTAAGACGCATCTGGCAGAGCAGTTCACATATGACAGACAGAGCTTCTCCGGGAAAAATGTTGCTGCGATACCGGCAGAAACACTGCTGAAGGCAATCAGCCATGTGAATTATGCAATACCGGCAGTCGGTTCCAACCCGATTATGACAGGTATGTTCTTCGAATGTGCCGGTGGAAGGCTGAATCTTGTAGGACTGGACGGACACCGGATCGCATGGGACAGCGTGGAACTGGATGCAGAGTTTCAGTTCATTGTTCCGAAGCCGGCTGTTGAAAAAATGTTGCAGCTGGATCTGCAGGGAGACATTCGCATATCCTGCGACAAACACGGGGCGCTGTTCGAGACGGATGATTACGAGATCTACACCAGGCTGATTGAAGGAACATATTTCCCGTATGCGAAGATGTTCAATTATGGAGACATCAGCACGGAAGTAGAGAAGAGATCTCTTCTGGAAGCCATTAACCGTGCGAAACTCTGTGGAACAGTGGAAGACAAAGCGCCGGTCCTGCTGGATGTGACGGGTACCGCCATCCAGATTACATATAGGAACTCTCTTACGGATTACCACGAGGAGGTGCAGACACTGTCGGATGCCGGAGAAGGTCTGCGGATTGCCTTTAATCCGAGACTTTTACTCGACAGTCTGAAAGCGTTTGAATGCGAGAATGTCCTGTTGTCATTTGCAACAGCGAAAACGCCCGCAATCATCAAGGCGGAAGACAGCGATATGACGGCACTGATCCTTCCGGTAAATTCCAAGGAGGTGTAGGGATGAAAAAAGGAGCAGATGCAATCAGAAAACCGGTTCATGCAGTAATGGCTAAGAAAAATCTTTTCGGTAAAGAGACTATGTGTGGCACAGAGTGCGTGATTGCATCCAGCATAACAGCTGGAATCACTGTAATTGAAGTTCCAGAAAGGGATATTTCGATATCTATCCCCACGAAGGATGTGCTGGCGGCTCTGAACCTGGCCAACGCAAGGTATAACCAGATCAGAGAGCAGGAACGGAACAATCCTTTGGTCGAGGAACAGCGTGTCACGAGGTAACCAGTAAACACAGCACCGGGAGGAGGGAAACCTCCTCCGGAAAGGAGCCAGCCGGAAAAGGATGATGCTGGAAGAAATGTGCAGTACCTGTATTCATTCCAAGTACTGTGCCGGAGCATATAGAAAAAGCCACTGGTGCGGCAATCACACCAAGGAAGGAGAGCACAATGAAGTGTCCAAAATGCGGAAAAGAGGTAAACAGACTGTTGGCTCTGTCGAGAGCAGACAACAAGACAATGATCTGCGATGAGTGCGGAACCAAGGAGGCTCTGGATGCTGCCGGATTAACCGAGGGAAGCTCCATGAGAGATTCCATACTCGCATGTGTCGGCAGAGGTTCTACACCACAGGAGAGAGTTAGAGCAAAGGTGCAGGCAACCGGTAATAAGTGGGCAATGGAGAACTTTAGAGATACACATAATTAGAATTTAGCGGAGGAAAACCATGAAAAGATTATTTGAGAAATGGTATGTATTATTCATGCTATTAAGAATAGCACATCATAACAAAGTACGCATGAAATTTGAAAGAAAATACGATGATGTTTTTTACGGTTACGGTCAGGATCTCGAACATATAACATTGGAAAAATGTTATGAAAGAGGTAATAAACTCTATAAGAGAACCGAGGAATTAAAAGAATATGAAGTGGCAAGAAGACCGCAAAGGGATGATTTTGGGCTGTATGAATATGTAGACCAACATTGCGGATGGTGTGAAGACGATTACTACGGAACGATTTACACCAAAACCCCCTTTAGAAACAGATGGCTGGAAAGAGGCTATCATTGTTAAATTGCCATTTGGGAATAGAGAGGAGAATCATGGGAAGAGAATTGAAGCGTGTACCAATGGATTTTGATTATCCATTACATAAAGTTTGGTACGGATATTTTGTAGAGAACATTTCGTTTTGTATATCTTCGCAAAATGAGAAATATTGTGAAAATTGTAAGGAGTTTGCGAGGATCAAAGGGATTGATACAGAACAGTATGGATGCCCTAAATTTGATGAGTATTTCAAGCAAATTAAGGACAAATTAAAGGAACTCTGCGAACCGCCGAAGGGAGAAGGCTATCAGTTGTGGGATACTACGAGTGAAGGGAGTCCCATAAGCCCTGTGTTTGAAACGTTGGACAAATTGTGTGAATGGTGCGAAGTTAATGCAACTACCTTTGGTAAATTCAAGGCAACAAAGGAAGAGTGGAAGGAAATGCTGCAAGATGGCTTAGCATATCACAAAGAAGGAAATGCCATTATGTTTTAGTGGAGGAGAACGGGATGATGGATTTTTGTGAAGAAATAATAGCGGAAGTACAAAACCAGTTTAAGATTGACTATTTGCAAATTAAAGATTTATTTGACGAAGATACGGGCATCCATAAAATTACTGTCACTGATCCATTTAGAAATCGACGTAAAATTTATTGTCTGGATTCGAAGGTAATTAACGAATCATTGACGATACCGATAGATTTTGCCACCCAGCTATCGTACCAGATAGAAAAAGACTTTAGACCCCCGAAAAATAGAAATTAGTAGTGGAGGCAGAAATAATGGATGCAAAGAGAAAGGCAATATCAAAAAGTATAAGAATGACGGTATATCAGAAATGCCATGGACATTGTGCTTACTGCGGATGCGACCTGGAATACAAGGATATGCAGGTTGACCATGTGGTACCACTGAATGGGTGGAGCGAACAGGGGACAGACACGGTTGACAATATGCTCCCGGCCTGCCGAAGCTGCAATCATTATAAGAGCAGATCTACCCTGGAAGGTTTCCGAAAAATGGTTGCCGCTATGCCTGATACTTTAATGCGTGATAGCAATACATACAAAAACGCTGTTAGGTTTGGGCTAGTGATACCGAATAAAAAGCCGGTTGTATTTTACTTTGAGAAAGCTAATCAAACTGAAAGCGAGGGTAGTTATGACAGAGAATGAATTCCAAAAAACCAAAGAGCAGCTTGAAAGGATCAGCAAGAACCTTGGGAGCATTGGTGAAACAGAAGATTGGACAGAGGTGGCCATCAAGGCATTAGAGAATCAGCAGGATATTACGAACGTACTGCATGACAAGAAGAAACTGTGCCAACATTTTGCAAATAAAGCGGCCAAGCAGGAGCAATATGCGAGGAATGTGCTGAAAGACGAACCGACCAGAGAAGATGTAAAAGATGACCTGAATAATGTGATCAAATTGCAGGACAGATATAATGCACTGATAGAATTTATTGATTTCCTTGAAGATACATATCTGTCTTAGCTGAAAAGCTGCGGAGGACTGTTATGGACAATGAGATTATTTCTTTCAGCCTGGCAAAAATCGAGCGAGGAAGAGAAAAACTGTGTAAATGCGATCCACCTCATTACGAGATTGATACAGTAAATAGGATCGTAAGCTGTCAGGATTGCGGAGCTACGGTAGATGCTTTTGATGCATTGGAGACCATTGCAGAGAGGCTTGCAGCCTGTGAGCAGGAATTAGAGCGGGGGTGATGTTTTGATGGAATTTGCGACGATTGGTGGTTTTTTATTAGGTGGATTTGCTGGGGTACTGCTTACGTGCATTATGGTCGCATCCGGGAAGGAAGAGGCAGAACAGGCAGCATCGATGATATATGCATCCGGGTACCAAAAGGGTGTGGACGATTTCGCAGCCAGAATGGCACACGTTGATATCGACCAGGCGGTGATCCAGATCTATCTCATGGGAAATATAAGCACTGCGGATTTCATGCGACAATACGGCAGGATTGTAGCCAGTGAACTGAAAGAAGGTGACAGACTATGAAGAGGGACAAGCTGGAGACATACATCGGAAAGAAGATCAAGGTACTTTTGTATGACGGAAGCGCATACAAAGGCTGTCTGCAGAAGACCAATACAGAAGCAGTAAAACATAATCCGACCCTGTACTGGAAGCATAATTATTATGTGCTGCTTGACGCAGGAGGAAACGCTACATCACCGATCTTCCGGTGCTCTCATGTTACAAGGGTGAAGGAGGTAAGCTGATGCAGGTACATAGAATGGAGGATTACAGGATCCGTCTCCGGCATGGTCAGGCAAGAGGTACCGGGAACTACATTGTCACCCGTATGGGAAACAGGAAAGAAGTGGTTAAGTATTCTGAGTATTACGAGACAGATGCCGGAGAATTTCCCCCGGAGCAATGGCTGGAGATCATGAGAGAGTGCGTAACGGCATCCGGATCAGAGCAGCTCTTCGCCAAAATCTGCGAAGAAGTAAAGCAAAACTGCGTGTGGCTCAAAACGGATAAGGACATAGAAGAGTACTCACTGGATATACTGGCGAAGCGGATGTATAACCAGGGTCGTGCATGGAGCAACTTCGATACGGGTGGAGCACCTGAGAGGACAGCGTTTGTGTTTGATTTTAGAGGATGATGCCTATGATATGTGAAAAATGTGGACGTGCCCTGAAGGATGCCGAAAGCATCCAGAGGGGTTACGGACCGATCTGCTACAAAAAGATGAATCCCCAGCCGATCAGGAGCAATGGTTCGCCTTCCAGATATAATCTGGCAGACGATAAAAATTATTCTGTCCCGGGGCAGATGGAACTATCGGAATTTATAGATATGGGATATGACGGAAGGAGTGGAGGAAAGTGATTAAGTACTATTGTGACAGATGCGGAGCTGATATGAGCAGGGAGAGAGTGCTCGGATATATCTCTCTGAATACGAAGGATAAGGCAGAGAAAGAACTTCGGGAGGATAATGAGTTTGAAAAGTGGCATTTCTGCAAGAACTGCATGTATGATATCCGGAGGTATGTACGCACACTGCCACTAAAAACGTCTCAAAACGAAGAAAAACGTGATCAAAATGAGGAAAAGTGTGATCAAAACGAGGAAAAGCGTAGCGAACCTGCTGAAAGCGGTGTAAAACAGTCGGAAACCGTACAGGACCAGAAAGAAAGTAAACCGCAGAAGAGAATTGACACCGGGAAGATCATGGCGTTGAAAAAAGCCGGCTGGAGGAATAAGGACATTGCCGACGAAATGCACATGACACCAAATGCAGTAGCCTCTGCTATATATCTTTACAAAAAGCATCATACAGAACAAAATGTTTAAGAAGTCAGAAAAAGTGTGTACTATTCTGGCAAAAATTGATATAATAGCCATGATAACACACGGATGAAACAGGAAGAAACCTTCTTGGAATATATACAGGAAAAAGCGGTGCCAGGAGCCGGTTATATTTTAAGGAGGTCTATATGGATAATGAGAAGGCGCAGAGCCCGGTAATGCTCATATCACTTACTAAAGAGGACTTGCAGGAACTCATGGAAAAGGCTGCGAACGCAGGAGCCATTGCCGGAATTGAGAAATATGAAAACGAATTAAAGGAGCGGCAGAAGAAAAGCCGTGATGACCGGTACCATAACACAAAGCTTCTCCTCCGGAACTACCGGATGCTGCAGATCAACGCAGAGAATTCCGTGTTCGGCAGGAGCCAGATGCAGGAATCAGCAGCTGACATCCTGCACAATATGCTCCACCTTTATGACGATACGGTGATCGTGGAATCGATCAAGTCCAGCGCCACCCGGACAGCAATCATTGTCAGCCATGTGAGAACGATGCTGGACATATACAAGATCTGCTGTGAGCGGTCAGGGAACGAAATCGACCTGAGACGGTATGACATCATTTACGGATTGTATATTTCCGAATTAAAAATCACTCGGAAAGAGCTCATGAAGAAGTGGAATGTATCGTCTGATACGACCTATCTGGATGAAAAAATAGCCATTGAGAGGCTGTCTGCTCTGATCTTTGGGGTGGACGGATTGACATAACATGAAATATCCGTTTTCGGAAAAGTCTCGGTTGACACTCAAATATACAGTGTGCTATCCTGTATTCGTAAAATTTTAGATCATGTGTAAGCCCCCGGTAGTTTATTCTGCCGGGGACTTTTGCTCCTTCAAAAAAAATATTGAAGGAGGAATCACAATGACAGGGATAATCGTATTGATTGTCTATGCACTCCTGATGGTGGGTGCAACGAAACTATTCACAAAGCAGGAAGGTGGGGGTACAAGCTTCCACGTAGGGAACCGTGACATGGGAACGGTGGTATCGGCAATGAGTATTGCGGCAACCTGGATATGGGCGCCGGCATTATTCACGTCGGCAGAGAAAGCCTACTCGAATGGCATTGCAGGGCTGTTCTGGTTTTTAGTGCCGAATATCTTATGCCTGATACTGTTCATCCCATTCGCAAGAAAAATACGGCGGGAAATGCCGGACGGAATTACACTTTCCGGGTATATGCATGAGAAATATAAGTCTGAGCCGGTGAAAAGAGTATATCTTTTCCAGCTTACAGCTCTTACGATCCTGTCCACAGCGGTCCAGCTTCTGGCAGGCGGCAAGATCTTAAGTATGGCAACAGGCTTACCATTATGGGCTATGACTATCGTACTGGCAGTCATAGCTTTTTCTTATTCACAGATTTCCGGGATCAAGGCATCTGTCCTGACGGATGCGATTCAGATGGTATTTCTGCTGTTGGCATGTGCGATTTTCGTACCATGGGCGCTTAAGCTCAATGGTGGAATGACTGCGATCCAGTTCGCAGGATACAGCGGAGAATATGGACAGCTGTTTTCGGAGAAGGGATTACAGGTATTTCTAGGATTCGGACTCCCTACAGCTATCGGTCTGTTTGCAGGACCGTTTGGAGACCAGTGCTTCTGGCAGAGAGCATTTTCTATCCGCAAGGACAGAATAGGACGTTCCTTTGCTCTTGGAGCACTGATGTTTGCAGTGGTTCCGCTTTCCATGGGGATCCTCGGATTCATAGCGGCCGGCATAGGATTTGCACCAGCAGATGCAGGCACGGTCAATTTTGAACTGATCAAGGCGATATTCCCGGCATGGGTTATCGTTCCGTTCATGTTTATGCTGATCTCCGGACTGTTGTCCACAGTGGATAGTAACCTATGCGCAATCGCATCCCTGACGACCGATCTGAAAGCCACAGGCAGGATGAAAGATGCAGAGAAGATAAAACTCTCCAAGCTGTCCATGGTAGCTCTGTTAGCAGTCGGGATCCTGATTGCAAATATCCCGGGACTTACAGTAACGCATATGTTCCTGTTCTACTGTACCCTGAGAGCAACAACGATGCTGCCGACAATGCTTACCCTGATGAAGGTAAAACTGACAGCTGGCGGAGTTGTTGCAGGAATCCTTACAGCATTCCTCGTAGGGCTTCCTATTTTCGCCTACGGGACGGTTTATGGCATATCAGCATATAAAACAGCGGGAAGCCTGATAACAGTGCTCTCGGCTGGAATAATAGCCATGATCGTTTCCCGTGTCTCAAAAAGATGGGCGGTGAGATAAATGGGACAGCAGATACTTGGAAGAAAGCAGAAGATCAGTAATGATGCATGGTTGAAAGCCATGGAACAGATCGAGGACCTTGTCTCAAAACAGGAACTGGATGAAAAAGTGAGACAGACGGTCAAAGACATTAAGGCGACAACAGGTGGGAAGAAAGCTGCAGTCGCATGGAGCGGTGGAAAAGACTCTCTGGTGCTTGCGGATGTCTGCAGACAGGCAGGGATCGAGGACAGCGTCCTCGTGGTAAGCAACTTAGAGTACAAAGCATTTACAGACTGGGTAGATGCGAATAAGCCGCCCAAACTGGAAATCATAAATACAGGGCAGGATCTGGAATGGCTCACGAAGCATCCACAGATGCTGTTTCCGCAGGATTCCGGTACGGCAGCGCAGTGGTTCCACATTGTTCAGCATAGAGGACAGGCAAAGTATTATAAAGAGCATGATCTTAATATGCTCCTGCTTGGCCGCAGAAGAGCCGACGGAAACTATGTCGGCAAGGGCAGTAACATATATACGGATGGAAAAGGTGTCACACGGTTTAGCCCGCTGGCTGATTGGAGCCACGAGGAAGTGCTGGCATATATCCATTATTATCATTTGGCCGTGCCTCCGATCTATGATTGGAAGAACGGCTATTTATGTGGAACACATCCCTGGGCGGCACGTCAGTGGACCGGTTCTGTCGAAAACGGATGGAAAGAGATCTACGACATTGACCGTTCCATTGTGGAAGAAGCTGCAGAGAAGATCCAGAGCGCAGGAGCGTTTTTGGAGAGCCTGAAATAGTATTGCCATTTGCAGATGGCGCATATGTCATTCTCCTTCAGAAGAATATTTTGGAGGAAAATACTATGAACAGCATTTACATGAAACTTACCGACCTGGTAAGACCGGAAAAGAATATCCGCATCCATACAGAGCAACAGCTTAGAGAGTTTGAGCGGAGCGTGAAGATGTTTGGCCAGATCAGACCCATTGTGGTAGATGAAAACAATGTGATCCTGGCCGGCAACGGATTATACGAGACACTGCTCCGCCTCGATTATGAGGAAGCATTGGTGTACCAGTACACAGATCTGACGGAAAATCAGAAAAAGAAACTGATGATCGCAGATAATAAGATCTTCTCGCTGGGGATCGAAAATCTGGATACGCTGAATGCGTTTCTGGAAGAGCTTCAGGATGACCTGGATATTCCCGGATATGATTCAGAGATTTTGCAGCAGATGATAGCTGATGCAGAAGACGTAACAGAGAAGCTGTCCGAATATGGCACGCTGGATGAAGAAGAGATCGCTGCCATACGAAACAGAGGTGAGAGTGGACAGACACACGAGATAAAGACGGAAACACAAGGTACAACAGCAGCACCGGTAGAACCGGCAGGACCGGTCACAGACAGGGATACAGTTGAGGAGGAGCCGGCAGAAGTAAAGCAGTTCGTTATCTGCCCGAAATGTGGGGAAAAGATATGGCTGTAAAAAGGCGGGAATCCAGTATCGATGTGATAAAGGCTGCTGAGATAAGGATCATGAATGTATTCAACAACGGTCTGCCGGTGTATATGTCATTCTCCGGCGGCAAGGACAGCCTATGTATGGCACAGCTGATCTACAATCTGGTGCAGAGAGGAAAAATCAATCCCGCACAGCTTACGGTGCAGTTCATAGACGAGGAGGCGATCTTCCCGTGTATAGAAGATACCGTGAAGAAGTGGAGAAAGAGATTTCTCCTTATGGGTGCGAAATTTGAATGGTTCTGTCTGGAAGTAAAGCATTACAACTGCTTCAATGAACTGTCGAACGATGAAACCTTTATCTGCTGGGATCGTACAAAAGAGGATGTATGGGTAAGACGCCCACCGGCATTCGCAATCAGAAACCATCCGCTTCTCAGACCGAGGGTGGATGCGTACCAGGATTTCCTCCCCAGGACATGCCAGAGTGGAATCACGATAACAGGAATCCGCACGGCAGAATCCATACAGAGGTTACAGAACATTGCATCCATGATAAGAGCCGGAAAGACCATGACGAATAAACATCAGGTATTTCCGATATATGACTGGACCAACAACGATGTATGGCTCTATCTGCTGAACGAGCACGTTGACATTCCGGAGATTTACCTGTTCTTATGGCAGGCCGGTACCAGAAAAGGACAGCTGAGAGTATCGCAGTTCTTTTCCGTGGACACCGCCAGAAGCCTTGTAAAGATGAATGAGTATTATCCGGATCTTATGGAACGGGTAATACGCAGGGAGCCTAACGCATATCTCGCTGCGCTGTACTGGGACAGCGAGATGTTCGGAAGAAATTCAGCATCCCGTAGGGCTAATGAAGCAGAGGAGAAAAAGAAGGACTACAAAGCAGAGCTGATTGAAATGTTCAACAACATGGATATCTACTTTACCACGGAGCATAAACGTTACGTGGCTACAAGATACCGCAATTTCTTCTTACAGGTGTCTGCCATAGCAAATGAGAAAGATTTCAAAGCAATATACGAGGGGCTGATATCCGGCGATCCGAAGCTGAGAACCTACAGAGCCCTGTACCAGAGAATATATGGCCGGTATATCACTGAGGCTAAAAGGGAGGAGGCAAAGAAACATGGATAAGCTCATGATTCCGGCATCCACCCTTCAATGGGTTGATCGATCCCTGTTAAAGCCGAACGACTATAACCCGAACAAGGTATCTAAACAGAACCTGGAGCTCCTTACACAGTCGATCTTCACGAACGGCTGGACGCTCCCGATTGTAGCAAGACCGGATTATACGATTATTGATGGATTCCACAGATGGACTGTTGCAGGTCCTGATTGGAAATATGTTCCACCTTCCGAGACGGATCGCAGGACGCTCTACGAGCGTTTGGGAGGAAAGGTTCTTGTGGTTATCGTGGATCACAAGGACAAAGCCGGTAATATCTACGGTACCGTGACACATAACCGTGCAAGAGGTACCCACCTGCTGGAGCCCATGAAAGCCATTGTGAAGGAACTTATGGCAGAGGGCAAAGGCGTGGAGGAAATCGGCAAACAGTTGGGAATGAAACCGGAGGAGATCTTCCGGTTGTCTGATTTCACGAAAGAGGACTTTCTGCGAATGATGGTCAAAGGTCGGGAAAGTTACTCAAAAGCAGAATATATCACGAAGATTTAATGAAGTATCGTGCAATATTCGTATGAAAAGGGGAGACGGCAACGTTCTCCCCTTTAATGCGTCCACACGGACGGGAATAATCAAGCAAGGAGGGAGGTACAATGCCGACACCGAGAGGACCAGATGCGGACAAGAGAAGCGAGGAACGCAGGCAGGCGGAGAAGATGTTTCTGGACAGTAATGGAAATGCGAAGCTTGTTGATATTGCTGAAAAATTGAAGCTGCCGCCGAACAAGATACGAAAGTGGAAGTCCATGGATAAATGGGAGGAGAAATTGCACCCCTCCGGTGCCGAAAAAGGCAAAAAAAAACAAGTGGAGCGTTCCACTTGCGATAAAGGGAGCGTTCCACCTAAAAAGAGAGCGGGCGCACCCAAGGGAAACAAAAATGCGAAGGGGCATCATAACCCTGTGCCGCCTCCGGATACCACCAAGCATGGAGGGTATTCTGCGGTGTACTGGGACACCCTGAGCGAAGAGGAACGTGCACTCATTGAGGATATGCCAAAGGATGAAGAGTTACTGCTTATAGAGCAGATACAACTCTTTTCCGTGCGTGAGCGTAGAATCATGACAGCGATCAACAAGTACAGGAATAGTGACAGTCCTGTTGCCCTGTCGTTCAATCAGCGTTCCGAGAGAAAAAGGGCATTTGATAGCGACGAGGACAAAGCGGAATATGCCAGAAGAATCTCCGAGAAAGTCAAAGCAGGAGAGAGACTTCCGGGAAACGAGTATTCCACTTTTACTCAGACAGAGAACAAAGACCAGATCATTGCGAGGTTGGAATCAGAATTGTCGAATGTGCAGTCGAAGAAAACCAAAGCAATAGAAGCTCTGGCGAAGCTGCATCTGGAGAACCGCAAGTTGGACGGAGACAGCAAGGGCAACGAAGTGGTACGGGAATGGACACAGAGAGTATTGGAGCAGAGGAGGAATGGCAATGGATGTTGATAACTGGCTGGGAGAATTCCTCGACGAAAGTATTCCGCTGTGGAAAGCGGATCCTGTTCTGTTTATGCGTGAAGTACTGTCATTCGAACCGGATGACTGGCAGATCGAGGTAGCCAGAGATCTTAGGGATTATCCGAGGGTGTCTGTAAAATCCGGGCAGGGTGTCGGAAAGACGGGTCTCGAGGCATCATTGCTTTTGTGGTTTATAGTATGTTTCCCATATCCGAGAATCGTTGCAACGGCTCCAACAAAGCAACAGCTGCATGATGTACTGTGGTCCGAGGTCGATAAGTGGATGAACAACTCTCCACTGCTCCCCATGCTCCTTAAATGGACGAAGACCTATGTTTATATGATCGGCTATGAAAAGCGGTGGTTTGCGGTAGCCAGGACCGCTACGAAGCCGGAGAATATGCAAGGTTTCCATGAGGACAATATGCTGTTTATCGTGGACGAGGCTTCCGGTGTCGCAGATCCGATCATGGAAGCCATCACCGGTACTTTGGCCGGAGAGAACAATAAACTCCTGCTTATGGGTAACCCGACAAAGACTTCCGGGACATTCTATGACAGCCATACGACAGACCGTGCGCTCTATAAGTGCCATACAGTGAACTCCGAGAACAGCAAGCGTACCAACAAAGAGAATATCGCAGCCATGAAGCGTAAATACGGCGAGAACAGCAATGTGGTTCGTGTCCGTGTATATGGCGAGTTCCCGGAAAATGAAGATGACACGATGATTCCGATAGCGTGGCTGGAGAGCAGCGTTGCTACGGAATTGTCTGATGACACTGCACTGGCAATGGGAGTTTGCCGGGATAATACAGGGAAACTGTTGGAGACAGATGTAAGCAAGGTTACGCAGATCGAGATCGGGTGCGATGTAGCCCGCTTCGGTGATGATAAGACCTGTATCGGGTACAGGGTGAATGAAAAGGTAGAGATTTATAAAAAATACAACGGGCAAGACACAAATTGGACTGCCAGCAATGTAGCGAAACTGTTTCTGCAGTTGAGCACCAGGTTTAAGTACCACGATGTGATCTATGCCAAGGTGGATGATGGCGGAGTCGGCGGTGGTGTTGTGGATCAGCTAAAGAGCTACAAACGAACCCAACCGGAGCTGTTCCAGAAGCTGCAGATCGTTCCGGTCAACTTTGGTCAGAAGATCAAGCACAAGTACTATGATGACACTACTACATTCATGATGGGAGTAGTAAAGGACCTGATATCGCCGATAGACGAAAATGGACAACCACATAAACCGGAGATCATACTTCCGAATGATAACGACCTCATAGGTCAGCTGTCATGCCGGAAGTATTATTTTACAAGCAATGGCAAACAGAAAGTGGAAAGCAAAAAGGAGATGAAGGAAAGAGGACTTACGTCTCCGGATGAAGCGGACTGCATATTGCTGGTATGCCTGCCAATGAAGAAGAAAGGAGGAAATGGAAAAAATGGAAGCAAGTAAGAAAAAGCCTGCTGGCATGGGAGTACGTGTGATAAAACAGCAGGGAGACATGGAACCGTATACCGTATTTTATGATGACAGAAAGCCGATTGAAAAATCGGATAAGTCAGAGCAGCTGCACATAGAGGAACAGGTCAATGCCTCCGACTGGATTGTGCACCCGATTGATATGCATGGCTTAAAGGCACTGGTATCCAATTCCACGATCCTGCCGCAGTGCATCAGGGCATACAAAAACAATATTGCAGGATTCGGTATCGGAGTGAGATATGCCTGTGACTGCGACGAAGAAACGCCAGAAATGAAAGACGAATGGTCCAAACTGGAAGGAATACTGGAACTTCTGAATATGGAGTGCATGGCAAAAGAGATCTTCGAGAAGATCATAACCGCCAGAGAAACCTATGGAATTGCATACACGGAGGTGATTCGTGACACGATGGGGAATGTGGTGCAACTGGAGTACATCAAAGATACACCATCAATAGACATGACCTGTCCGTTACAACCGTACATCGAAGTGGAGTTTTTCCATAAGGGAGAGTCGGTAAAGAGGAAGAAGAAATTCCGTAAATTTCGACAGACCGTCGGCGGGAAGACAGTGTACTTTAAGGAATTCGGCGATCCCAGAATCATGAATAAAAAGGACGGTGAATACTTGGAAAAAGGAGAAGAACCGATTAAGCCTGATGATATGGCCAATGAGATCCTTGATTTCCCGTTGGGGGATGCTCCTTACGGAGAGGTACGTTGGATAGGGCAGGTGCTTACCATCGACGGAAACCGCAGAGCGGAGATCCTGAACAACAACTATTTCCGCAAAGGGCGGCACACACCGCTGATGATCCTGATAAAGGGCGGCACGCTGTCGGATGGATCGTATGAAAAGCTACAAAGATATGTGAATGACATCGAGGGCGAATCCGGACAGCATTCGTTCCTTGTGCTGGAAACAGACACACTGGAAAGCGGAACGGCAATGGATGAAGATAAACAGCCCAATGTCGAGGTCAAAGATCTTGCAAGCATTCTTCAGAAAGATGAATTATTCCAGGAGTATCAGGAGAACGGCAGAAAGAAAACGCAGTCTGCATTCCTGCTCCCGGATCTCTATGTGGGATACACCAAGGATTTCAACAGGTCAACATCGCAAGCCTGCATAGAGGTGACGGAAAAACAGGTATTCCAGCCGGAGCGAGAATCCCTTGGATGGATAATCAATAAAAGGCTACTGAATGGATATCGTTTCTGTCATGTGGAAGCATACCTCATGGAACCGGATGTAACGGATCCGGACGATGTTCAGAAAATCCTGAATGTAACGGAGCGTGCAGGCGGTCTTACCCCTAATGTTGCCAAGGAACTGACCTATAAGACCCTGGGGCTGGACAATGAAGAGCCGTATGCCGGAAAATGGGGAGATATTCCGCTTGCTTATCAGAAGGCACTCACACAGGCTCAACAGAACAGTTTATTGCAACAGCCGTCTGTTAATACGAAAACGGATGAAGAGCCTGCTGTAGGTCAAAATACAAAGCCTCAAACCAAGACTAAAGCCGTTACAGACGATGAAATGTCACAGTTGGATGATCAGATACAGAAGGCTGAGAGTATTGGAGAAAATACGGAGGTTATCGAAGTATTGAAATCTATAAGAAAAGCTCTTGGTGATTACGAAGTGGACGGTGGTGCCGATGTATGATTATCAGAAGATTGCGAAAGCACTGATCCGGAATGCTGATGAAATTGTGACAGCCATTGACAGGTACATCGCCAAGAAAGACGAAGACCTGAAGAAGACACTGAAGGCAGAAGGATATACCAATCCGGACGGGACGGTGGATGCCATTAACAATCTGGAGGAAACTGTAGCCGGGATCCTGGCAGACCAACAGCAGGATCTCCTAAATACGTTAAAGGAAGCAGAAGAAGCCGGAGACACAGGAGAACAGCTTAAGAAGCGCATTGATACCATGCTGGAAAATGATTCCATACAGGACGATGTGACGGATGCGGCTGTATCCATGTACGATGATACGGTAGAGCCGCTGGCAACAGAGTACATTCAAGAGGTAGAACCTGATATGCAGGTCGAAAGCCTGCGGAAACGGACGGCATCATGGTTTGAGACATGGGGATCTACTTTGGGCGAACTGATGCGGCTTAGCACGCATGACCAGATCACAAGACTGATACATTCTGCGGTGGATGATGGGAAAGACATACCCTGGCTTACACGGCAGATCATGAGTGGCGGATGGCGGAATGAGTACTATCAGGCAAGACGGGTGGCTGTGACAGAAGTGTTGCGGGCACACAGCGTGGCAAGAGAGGAAGCCATCCAGCAGAGTCCGGCATGTGAGGAAAAGGAGTGGCGACACACAGGAGCACACAAGAATACTCCCAGACCGAATCATGTAGCCATGGATTGCCAGATCGTGAAAAAGACAGATCCCTTTGTCATGAAGGGGAAGGATGGAAATACATACTATCCCATGTACCCGAGAGATCCACTTCTACCGGCCGGAGAGTCCATCAACTGTCACTGCATCCACAGAGGCATCCCCAGCAAGGCAGTATTGGGGTATTCCTATGAAGAACGGAAGAAAATGCAGCAAGAGTACATCTCCAATGATGACAGCAGCTGGGAGAGCGAAGGCGAAGAAAGCTCAAAGGTAACACTTCCTCCTGCCACTCCTGGAGAAGAGCCGGCAGACAATGAGAGGTTCGACTACAAGAGTTACCTGATTGACAGGAAATACATTGCTTCTGCCGAATATACTAGCAAGTTCGACGGGCTCGGGGAAACGAAAGTGGTCACCAGACGGATAAGAGCACAGGCGAGAAAAATGCTCCGGCACCGTAGCGGTACATGGTATGAAGATCTTGCATTTGTAGATACCAAAAGCAATACCGTCATGGCAAGGACAGACTTCAATGCAAAGAAAAGAGTCAAGCCTTCAAGGAAAATGCTTAAGATGCTAAAAGAAGCTGATGACTATACCGTAATAGGCATCCACAACCACCCGGAAAGCGGAGTACCGAGCTATTCTGATTTTTCGGTGGCATATAAACGCAAGTACAAATATGGTATTGTTGCATGCCACAACGGGACCATTTACAAATATTCGATTGTTGGACAACTAAACCGACCTATTGCAGAATCTGCGCTTGACTTATTAAGCCTAAGTGGGTATTCTGACTATGTAGGCAAATTGTTTAATGATGCAGGAATCAAACTGGAGGTGTTCTGATGAAAAAAGATAAAAAGTACGAAGATATCTGTAAAAAACTTGGGTTCATTCCATCAGAACTGGAGGATGATGTTCCGGCAGAAGAAAATGATAATTTTAAGAATCCGTTTTCTGTATTATCTGCAGACGAGATTATATATTTGTATGAAAACGGATATCTGACCAAGTCCAACTAAGCATCCGAGAGGGTGCTTTTTAATTACAAAAAATCAGGAAATAAGCAACCGAGACTGTTCGCAATTCAGAATTGCAACCGTATTTGGTTGCTTTTTTTATTGCCAAAATTCTGAAAGAGGAGGTGGGAATCGTGAAGAAAAGAATGGAAAAGCTTTGTTACTTAAGAATCTGAGGGAGGTGATCCAGATATCTCGGAACTGTCCGTTAAACAGCAGAAAAAGACAAGGAGGAGAAAGAATTGCAGAACATTGCAAAAGCGTATGCGATAAGTGATGCAAAGATCAGCTTCGTGTCACTGGTTGATAAGGCTGCCAACAAAAAGCAGTTTCTGATCACCAAGGGTGCGGACGGATCTGCAAGCTTCACGTCATACGGCCGCATTATCAAAGCAGACAGCGAGAGCCATTTTGTAACCGGCATCGTGTACGAGCCCATGGTAGAAGATACACAGGGCAACTACATGACCGCTGATGAAATAGCCAAGGCTGCGCACTGGTTCATGAAGAATCAGGGAAGTGTGGATATTCAGCACTGTTTCCAGAAGGCTGACGGTGTCGAGGTCGTAGAATCCTTTGTCGCAAAATGCGACATGGAGATCGATGGAGAGCCGGTGAAAAAAGGTACATGGCTGATGACCGCAGAGGTAACTGATCAGGATGTGTGGGATTCCATTCAGAAGGGGAATATCACAGGTTTTAGCATGGGCGGAGTTGGTGTGTATTCGGAAGAGGATGTAGATCTTCCGGTTGAGAAGCAGGAAGAACAGCCTAAAGGACTTTTCGCAAAGCTCGCAAAGGCTATGGGCTTCGAGATCGTCGAGAAGGGTGCTGTGAAGAATAATTTCAAGCGCCGTGTCAAAGAGGACAACTTCTACTCTGCATGGTATGCCCTTAGAAGCACACTGGAAGGCAACTTCTACAATCCTGAAACTGGATCGTGGGAGTGGGGATACAGCGCTGATGAGGAAACAATCAAGGAGGCTCTCACAGACTTCAATGATATTGTTACCCAGCTCCTTACGAGTGACGGAAGCATTATTAAATCTCTGGAGAAAGCAGCTAAAGAGGCTCCTGAACCTGTTATGAAGGCAGGCAAGAGCCTAAGTTCCAAGAACCTGCAGGCATTGCAGAGCATTAACGCAAGCTTGACCGATTTTCTTGCTTCGTTCACTGCGGACGGAGAGGGAGAATCTGGCAATACAACATCAAATGTAAAAAAGGAGGATGATGAAGACATGAACAAAGACGAAGTTCAGAAAATGGTGGAAGAGGAGATCCAGAAGGCAGTGGAACCCATCACCAAGCAGGTGGCGGCTATTGCAAAGGGCGAAGGTGTTTCCGAGAAGGACAGCCCCGTCGCAAAAGGAGAAGAGTTGACCGCTGAAGCTGTAGCACAGATGGTGAGTGACGGCATTCAGAAAGCGGTATCTCCGCTGGCAGAACAGCTTGACAGCATTATGAAGTCCAGAGCAGTACCCAGCAACCTGAATGATGAAGCCGGCTCCGAAGTTAAGAAGCAGGCAGAGCAGCATTACATGACTGGCATGTTTTAAGTAAAAAGAAGGAGGAAAATACTATGCCTACAAATCAGCAGATTATTAGCAAAGCCGGCGCTGCAATCCAGACCGGAAGCCTTACTCATGGACTTTTGAACCCGGAGCAGGCAAGAAAATTTATTCAGCAGACCTTCGAGGCAACCAACCTCGGACCTCTGGTAAGACACGTTATGAGAACTTCCAAAAGCGGTGAAATCGACAAGATCGGTATCGCATCCAGAATTCTCCGTGCCAAGGTAGAGAATACCGACGACGGATACAGAGCTGGTGTAAATACCAATGTGATTGAGTACGCCTGCAAGGCTGTACGTTTACCTTGGGAGATCACCGAGGAAACCCTGCGCGAGAACATCGAAGGTCAGCAGTTGGAAGCAATCATTACCGACCTTATGACTTCTCAGCTGGGTGTTGACCTGGAGGACCTGTATCTTAATGGTGACGAGAATGCAGCAAAGTCTACTGCTTTTACTGAATCCAAGCCTTACGCTATTGGAGATATTGTTACCCATGATGATATGCTGTACAAGTACATTGCAGCACACAGCGCAGGAGCGTGGAATGCAGCCGAAGTGATTGAGATCGGCAGTGCCGCAGATGTAGATTTCCTGAAGCTCAACGATGGTTGGGTTAAGCAGATCAATAACGGTGGCCATGTATATGACGCTTCCGGAGAAAATGCCATGAAGCTTGACATTTTCTACAAGACCCTGCAGATGATGCCTAATAAGTACAACAACGGCAAGCTGCGCTGGTTAATGTCTCCCAAGAGAGCGCAGGAATGGGAACTGTACCTGATGAATCAGGTGATCGAAAAGGGTGGTGCCGTTCCTGAGAACGTATACACCAAGCCCGTGAATATTCCTACCGTTTCCTGCCCTTCCATGAGTGATGATAAGATCATCCTTACGGATCCCAAGAACCTCGTAGTAGTTAATACCTACGCTATGAAGATCAGAAAGACCGTAGAGGGCAAGGAAGCTATCATGCAGGATAAGAGATTTTATGTATGCCATCTGGACTACGATGCTATCATTGAGGAGCCCAACGCTACTGCGATCATTAACGGTCTTCCTTCCCTCAACTAAGGAGGTAGCCTATGAAAAAATTAGTACTCAATATGGGACTTTCCTATTCCATCAGAGGCTTTTCCTGCGTAAAGGAGAAGCCTTTTGAAGTTGATGATGGGCTGGCGGAGAAGCTGCTTAAGACCGGACGTTTCACTGAACTGCAGGCAGTGGTTGCGGAAGAAATGTCTTTTATGCCACAGAGCGAGGAAACCGAAGATACTCCTGTGGAGACGGAGAACCAGGAAGAAGATAAGGAACCGGAGGAAGATTTAACTGCAGCTAAAGTTGCAAAAATGAGAAACGAAGAGCTCATTGCGCTGGCAGAACGTAAAGGCATTAACCTTGACGGCTGTAAGAAGCATGATGAATATGTCGAGCGGATCCAGGGGGCACTGGGGCTTGTAGATTTCTCTGCACTGAACTGGGATTAGGAGGCACATATGAACAGACCATGGGTGAGCCCGGAAGAGGTACGGGACTATACGGATTCTAACAAGGTAAAGGGAAGAACAGATGCACAGCTGAAGATCGATATTACCGGAGCGGAGAGTTATGTTATTTTCTACACGCATAACAAATTCGATCAGGATCCGTATGGAGACGCTATTCCGGAGGAAGTGCGCATGGCGGTCATACTGCTGGCCGAGGCGTATGCATTGAAGCACATAGCCCAGGTCTCAGGAAATGTGACTTCGGAAACTTTCGATGACTATGCATACACGGTGGATTCCGGTGTAGATCTCATTGACAATTTGAATATTGGCCCGCTTTTGAAGCCCTATGTCATAGAGGACAAGGGCAGGGTGGTTATGAAAATGAGACGATTATAGGAGGTGCCAATGTCATTTGAAAAGCTTCTGAATCACAAATGCGCAATATACCACATGATAAAGAATGAAAAGAACCTTGGATATGGGATAAAGGCAGGAGATTTTTGCTATCCGGAAGAACCGGATATACCGGAAATCGCCTGCCATTTTAATGTCCGTGATACAGGCAGCATGGAACAGACCGAGAATGCTAACGAATATCTGATGACCGGGAAGCTGAACCTTCCGGCCGGCACAGACGTGCGTGTAAACGACAAAATCGTAGATCTGGAGAATGGGCTTGAGTACAGGGCTGAAATTCCCAGAAATATCCGGGATCATCATATGATAGTCACGATACAGAGAAAAGGAACCGTGAAGGGGGCAATGTGATGGCAACTCATGTAAAAGTGGATTTTTCAGAGTTCAATGGTTTCATGGAGAAGGTCAGACGTGCCGGGAAAGAGAACGAATTCCAGAAGGAACTGGCTGTTTTCATGGAAGGGATTGCCGATCAGTTCCTGATATATGTCCAGGATCAGATCATTAAGAGAAAAGTTGTAGACACCAGATTGCTCCTGAACAGTTTCCAAAAGAGCACCGACGGTAATGTGTACACGATTTCGGATAACGGCATGACCATTGAAGTCGGCACGAATGTCGAGTACGCATCCTATGTGAACAAAGGGCATCACCTGAACCCCACTGGAGTGAACACCAGATTTGTGCCTGGATACTGGAAGGGTGACAGATTCATCTACGACCCGGGAGCAAATACAGGAATGATACTCAAACAAAAGTTTATTGAAGGAAGCCACTATTTCGACCATGCAATCGAAGATATTGAGAAGTTTATTCCCACATCCATGAATGCAAGGGTGGAAGAGTGGTCAAAGAGATATTTTGGATTGTAGCAGAGGAGGTGCTGGAATGCTGGAGTATGAAATTGCAGCAATCTATTATTTTGTTGCCAGTGTAGTTTCTGTGCATCCGTATTTCGAGGAGGTACCGGAAGATCTGCTTGTTCCATGCGTGTTCTACCCGACACCGGAGCAGGATACGCAGGCTCATTCTGTCAGCACATATATTACAAACTTCACTATGTATATCAAATTCATGGATATATCGTCCATGAAGGCATATGCGATGGCAGGACTGGTATTACAGGCTATGACAGAGAGAAGAAATAAGATTCCGTTGGTGGATGAAAACGGAAAGCAGACAGGAAAACATTTCCAGCTCAATATGCCGGAGATCTCCAAAGTGGATGCCGGCGTATATGAAATGAAGGTGTCTTGGAAGCGTTATACAAGGTACGCAGAGGATGCCGTCATTCTGGCAAGACGTTTCTTCACCAATGGTACACCTATTGATTCCGAGAAAGGAGAAGGAGGAGAAGATGCCTAATAAAAAGGAATCCGAAACAGAAGCAGTTACAAAGGAAATTGCAAAAGAAACAAAGTATGCAAAAGAGGAACTCCGCAAAGCGTGCGTGAAGCTGTTTGGTGTCACGTCCAGCACGTTTGCCGGAGCAACAGCAGATCTCCCGGACGGTGACTATACCGTCTCAGAGGTTAAGGAACATATCAAGACATGGTTAGAGAAGGAGGTAAAGTAAATCATGGGCGGAACTTTTGACGTGAATATTTCCAAGAAAAGACCCGGACCTTTCATCAATTTCGTACCTGAAGGCAAGCAGACCGTAAAAGGATCCAAGAGAGGTACGGCACTGCTTCCGCTGATCGGGCTTGGATGGGGTCCCGATAAGGGGAATATTAAACTGACAGCAGCTTCTCCGGATGCAGAAATGGCTAAGCTGGGTCACAGCGTTTATGATGACAACGATTTCATGCTGCTGGTACGTGAAGCTTTTAAGGGAGCCACCACGGTTGTCGTATATGTGATCAATCCCGGAACAAAGGCTACTGCCACTGCAGAGGGAATCACACTCACAGCTACTTACGGCGGTACCAGAGGCAATGATATCTCTGTAGCGTGTGTGGCAGAAGCAGGTAAGGATACCTTTGCAGTAAAGGTGTACCTGGAGGCTGACGTGGCGGAAGAATACACTGGTCTTTCCACTGTGGCTGACCTGATTGCCGCAAATTCTGGAAATTATGTTGTATTTACAGCAGAATCCACGGAGGCAAAGCTTACGGCATTCGCTTCTGCAAAGTTGACCGGTGGTGCAGACGGTACGGTATCCAATTCTGCCGTAACAGCATTTTTGGACGCATCCGAAATGATCAAGTGGAATACCATGGCACTCCCCGTAACGGAAGAGACACTGAAAACCGCAGCAATCACAAAGGTAAAATATCTGCGTGAGGAATGCGGTAAGAATGTTCAGATTGTGCTCCCGGATGCTAAATCTGATCACGAGGGCATCATCAATGTAACCAATTCCTACGGATTGAACGGCAGGGATCTGACTAATGCACAGGCGTGTGCGTGGGTTGCCGGTGTGACTGCCGGTGCAGACAAGGTTACATCCAACACTTATGTAGTAGTTGAAGGAGCAACACACGTTGTCGGTCTTAAGACCAATGAGGAAGCCATTGAGGCTATCACCAACGGAGAATTTTTCTTCTCCGCATCCGAAGACGACGAGGTTATTGTGGAGTATGACATCAACAGCCTGCATAAATTCACCAAGAAACGCACATCCGATTATTCCAAGAACAGAGTAATCCGTGTATATGACAGCTTTGCGGATGATCTGAAGGCGACCTTCCCTCCCAACACGTTCGACAACAACGAGGATGGTTTTCAGGTCATGGAAGGTCTTGGCCGGAAGCTGCTCCAGAGCTACGAAGACCAGGGAGCAATTAAGAATGTTGATCTTGACAATGATTTCAAAGTGGATCGCACCAAGACCGCCGGTGACGAGACCTATTTCAATGTCGGACTGCAGGCTGTTGATTCTGCCGAGAAGTTATACTTCTCTGTATCTACAAGATAGGAGGTATAGGAAATGTCTGAAAATATCAAACCGCTTTCTCTTGCAGAAGGCAAAGCGTATCTTGACGGAGAAGAAGTTATAGACCTGTCAAAAATGACGATCCGTTTCAATCCCAAGGTGGCCAGTTACAAGGTCGCAGGAAAGAAAGGCACTCATAGACGCTGGGTGGGATACGATGTCACCGTGACTGTGGAGGAATATAAGACCACCAACAGATACGAGCAAATTGTCAAGAAGTACATCAAGGACGGTTTGACACCGGAATTCACGATTCAGGGAGTCAGATCAGATCCGGATTCCGACTATTATGCTTCTGTCGGATCCGAGTCCGTGACCGTAACCGGAGCTGTGATCACCAGTGAAATCCCGCTGATGGATATCGACACCGATGGAGAGGTTGTAAAAGAATCTATCACATTTGGCGGTCGTGCTGTAGTGTAAGATGCTCGGCACATACAGGGAGAAAGTACTTTCTGTATGTGCCTCATTTTGCGTATTTACCATGAAAACGATTATTTGAACGTAAACCAATATAAAGATCAATGCAGGGCATATTAGAAGCCCACAGGGGCAACAGAATGGAGGATGCAGTATGGCAGATAAGAATTTAAAGTATTTCATGAGACCGGAAGCAAAGGAAGAGAGAATTATCGAGGTTCCCGGACCGGATACTATCAGAGACGAAAAGGGAGAAGTGGTGAAATTACAGGTTCGCCAGCTCCATAATGATAAAATCTTAGAGATTCACTCTATGTATAAGACCAAGGCTCCGCTGAAGGACAAGAAAGGCAATTATGTGGTTCAGGGTGGACAGGTTGTATTCCGGATCGAAACCGACACAGAGAAGGTCAACCGCAGGCTGCTCGTAGAAGCACTGGCATATCCCGATCTGAAGGACGAGGAACTGATGAAGTACTTCGACTGTCTGGAAATCACCGATATGCCGCTGAAAGTATTCGCAACGAACGATGAACTCAGATACGTGCAGAAAAAAGTGTTTGAAGCAATCGGAATTCTGGATGCAGAAGAAGACAACGTGAAGAAAGAGACGGAAGACGCAAAAAACTCATAACCAGCAAGGGGAGCGAAGCATACTGGGCTCACGTTCTATGGCAAAGGCACAACCTCCGACCGGAGGAATTTGAAGCAATGCCGGATAGAATGAGAGCCTTTTATATTGCCTCGGAACAGGTAGAGGGAGAGACCCCTTGCAGAAGAGATAGCTTTTTCGTCAGAAGAACGTAATGGGAAGGAGGTGGAAATGTGGCAGGAGTATCTGTGAAGTTTAATGCGGAGGACAACGTCAGTTCAAAACTGGAATCCATATATAATGCCGGGCAGAAAGTATCACGCCAGTATGAAGAAGTAGAAAGCGCAGTAAACAGCGCACTGGAAGCTCTCGGGGAAACGGCAAATCAGACGGCATCGGAGGTCATAAGCGTAGCGGATGCACAGAATTACTGGACCGATGCGTTAGGGAACTACGATGAAAGCGCCATGCTAGCAACGAATTCACTGAAAGACCTGGTAGATGCCGGGTATATGACAGAAGATGTCCTGACGGATATGGCGGATGCCCTTAAAGATACTCAGGAGAAAACAGAGGACTTCGGAGAGAAAACAAAAGAATCCGTGGTCGGGCTCGATGATGTGCTTACTACGGTGGGAATTGTAGCGGCGCTCAAAGAAATTGAGTCAGCATTTGAAGATTGCTCGGCTGCCGCATCGGAATATGAGACAAATGTTGCCATGCTTGCCACGATTGCGGATGCTACGGTCTTATCGGCCGATCAGTTATCACAGCAGATAAAAGCAACATCCCGGGATACAGCACAGAGCGTGAACGATCTGGCGGTATCCAGTTACAATGCAATTTCTGCCGGCGTGAATACTGCAGATGCGGTTGCAACGGTAGGACAAGCCACGGAGCTTGCGGTAGCCGGTTTTACAGACACGGCATCGGCGCTATCCGTTCTGACGACTGCTACAAATGCTTATCAGTTGGAAGCGTCAGAGATGGCAAATATATCAGATTCACTGATCGTATCACAGAATCTGGGTGTAATGACCATCGACCAGTTGAGCAGCTCCATCGGCAAAGCAATCAGTACGGCATCTGCATATTCCGTTGACCTATACAATCTGGAATCAAGTTATATCAGTCTGACAAAGGCTGGTATCAGCGTGGAGGAATCCACCACCTACATATCCGGTATGTTCAACGAACTGGGTGACAGCGGATCAGAGGTGGCCAAAATAATCAAGGAGGAAACCGGGGAATCATTCGGACAATTGATGAATGATGGATATTCCCTGGCAGATGTACTCGGCATACTGTACGAAAGTGTGGATCAGGACAGTGAAGCTCTCATGAATCTGTGGGGCAGCGCAGAAGCCGGAAAAGCGGCAAATGCGGTTATCAATCAGGGTCTGGAGACTTTCAATGATAATCTGATTACACTAAAAAATTCCAGTGGTACCACAGCGGCCGCATATGAGACCATGACAAATACGTCCGCATATGCGACACAGCGGTTGCAAAATAGTATGGATAATCTGCAAATCGCAATCGGAGACGATCTGAACCCTGTGATATCTGAATTCAAAAACGGACTTGCTGATGTGATAGACGGAGCAAGCAGCCTGATTGAAAAGCATCCAGCTATTACAGCAGGACTTACTGCTGTGACAGTTGCTCTGGCTGCAATTACTGTTGGCATAGGTGGTTACACAGCCGCTACAAAAATCGCAGCATTGGCTACGACAGCCTGGACGGCGGTCATGAACGTGAATCCTATATTCCTTGCTGTGACAGCGGTTGCGGCTCTTACTGCCGGCATAGTGGCATTTACTGCCGTAATGGGGGATTCTGTGGACGAATACGACACATGGACCGAAGCAACCCAAAGGCAGTACGATGAATTACAGTCACTGAATCAGGAATATCAGAATGCAGTAGATGTATACGGAGAAACGTCAGAAGAAGCCCTAAGATTAAAGTATCAGGTGGATGATCTGACAGACAGCTTCGAGAGTAATAAGCAGACGCTGGAAGAATTCTGGGCGGAATGCGATTCCGTAATAGACAGCAGCCAGCGGATGATTGATAACTACGAAGCCAACAAGAACGGACTGCACGAAAATGAGATCAGGACGCAGGCTCTTATCCAGAAGTTGGAAGATCTGTCGGCAAGCACCGATACATCGGCAGGAAAACAGCAGCAAATGGAAGCTGTCATTGCGGAACTGAATTCCACGGTTGATGGATTGACGCTCTCTTATGATGATCTGATTGACAACCAGGATGCGGCACTTACATCCCTGAGAGCGTATGCGGAAATGCAGGCGAAGCAGGAACGGATGCAGAGCCAGTATCAGGCATACGTGGAAGCAATCGGCAAAGAAGCAAGCATAAGGGAACAGCTGGCAGAGGCGACCGCCAACCAGACAGTAGAACAGGAGAGATACAATCAGGCAAGCGAGGAGTACTTTCAGTATGCCAACCGGATCACGGCATCTGATACATCCGGATTTGCTGGTTTGGGACTGGCATTTTCAGATCAGTATAAGGAACTGGATGCGGCAGAAAAAGCATATGAAAAAACCACGGAGGATGTCGATGGTCTCACAGAGCAGCTGAATGAGGCCTTACGAGTTCAGAAAGAATGCGAGGATGCTTGGGGAGAGCTTTCTGCATCGGCAGAGGACTCTGCAGATAAGCAGATTGACAGCGGAGAGGCTGTTGTAGAAGTCATTACCGAGAACGAAGAGGCACTGACAGAACTTGCCAAGGCATATGATACTGCATATGAATCTGCAATCCAGAGTGTGCAGGGGCAGTACGGGCTCTGGGACGAGGTGGAATCGGTTGTATCAATGTCTCGACGGAGTATTGAGGATGCACTGCAGTCACAGATCGACTACTGGACGTCCTATAATTCCAATCTGGAGTCATTATCTGACAGAGCAGGAGATATCAAGGGGCTGTCTGACATGCTTGCGCATCTGTCTGACGGCAGTGAGGACTCTGCTGCAATGTTGGCCGGCATGGAGAAAATGAACGATGCGGATCTGTCTGCAGTAGTTCAGCAATATACAGATTTACAGACGGCACAGAGCGCAACGGCAACAAGCATGGCGGATCTCTCCACTGATTTCTCTACGAAACTGGATGAAATGGTTAAGACCATGGAAGATTCCGTGCAGGATATGAACATGGAAGACGATGCCAAAGCGGCGGCCAAGGCGACCATGGATGCTTATGTGGAGGAAATCAAAACCGGTGTAGCAAATGCACAGCTGGCTATTGATTCCCTGTCATTTGCGAAGACGAATGCGTTCGGTGGAGCGAGTGTAACGAAGGGTTATGCGGTTGGAACCCGTGATGCAGATCCCGGACTTGCACTTGTAGGCGAAGAAGGTCCGGAGCTTATCAATTTCGGTGGCGGTGAAGTAGTATACACAGCTGATGAAACTGCAAATATTATGGACAGAAGCTCTTCTGTTGGTGATTTCTATGTTGATCCAGGAAAGAGTGATGAAGTCAGTTCCGGAAGCGGAGATAAAACGATCACACTTAAAGTTGAGGGTGGCGGAGAGATGAAGGTAACAGGAAACGGTGTCAGCAAAGAGGATGTAGTCAGCCTGATACTGGAAAATGTGAAAGATGCTCTTATGAACATCGTTCAGCAGGAAATGGAAGAGGAAGGAGATTTGGCGTATGAGTTCTAATTATCAGCTGTCAATAAGGCTGAACAGCATTTTTAATTTCCCGGTCACTCCGGAGGAGATAAAAGTGTCGTATGGCAGCAACAATTCGAATCTGCGTGTGTACGGAGTCGGAGAATGCACGATCATACAGGATAGTGATGCTGCTAATATCTCCTTCTCAGGGTTCTTCCCTAAAATGTACTTTAGCGGTTGCAATTACAGGGATATTCCGAACCCGAATACTGCGGTAGAAGAAGTTCTGGCTATGAAGAACACGAAGAAGCCGGTGCGTTTCACCATTACTGGCGGAATCGGGGTGTCTATGTATGCCACAATCGAGAAATTTACAACCAAGGAAGTCGGCGGGGATCCCGGAACGATATATTATGACATCACTTTCAAGGAGTATCGGGAAATTACCATGCGGCAGATAACGGTAAATGCTACTACACAGAAGGCGAGAATATCAAGATCTTCCCCCAGAGTGGACAATACCCCTGCGGCGCAGACATACACAGTGAAAAAGGGTGACTGCCTGTGGAATATTGCAAAGAAATTCTATGGGTCGGGTGCGAAATATACACTGATCTACAATGCGAATAAGAGCGTTATAGGCGGCAATCCGAACCTTATTTACCCCGGACAGGTTTATACGATTCCGGCAGCGTAGGGGGTGCGGACATGGCGATTCAATTTGTAATTATCCATGACGGCATTGGATTTGATGTATCCAATATGTTCGAGGAAATCACTTGGAGTGGTAGAAAAGGAGCTGCTCCCAGATCTGTAAGCATTACGCTCATGGATGATGATGGTTACAACCATTCAAGGGTGAGCGTAGACTGCACCAATGGAGATCAGTGCGTGTTCTACGAAGACGGCACAGAACTTTTCAGAGGCATTGTCACGAGTCACAAGCAGAACAGTTCTAAGAAACTGGTTGTGAAAGCCTATGACAATGCCTACTATCTGGCCAACAACAAGGATTCCTTCAGCTATACCAATAAAACTGCGACACAAATTTTCAATGACTGTATGACCAGATTGGGCATGAAGGGGGAGGCGGTGGATACTAGATATGTCATACCGGAATTGCCAAAAGGTAAGACGACAGTTTACGACGTCATGCTAGATGCTCTGAGTATTACATACAAAGCAACCGGTGAGAGATTCTACATTTCCTCCGAGAATGGCATTATTTACCTTCGCAGGAGGGTGGAAAATGCGATGCAATGGGTATTGGAATCCGGCAGTAGTCAGGCAAACCTTACTAATTACGAATATTCCAAGAGCATTGAAAAGGTGAAAACCCGTGTGCGACTGCTATCGAAGGAAGATGCTGTGGTGTATGAGAAAGTCAATACCGAACTGGAGGACAAGATCGGTACCTTTATGGAGGTAAAATCTGTTGATGATTCCTATACGCAGGCACAGATGCAGGAGCTTGTCGAGTCGGTATTTGATGAAAAAGGTATTCCGGAGCAAAGCCTGAAGGTCAGCGGTCTTGGTGTGTCCGGTGCCATATCCGGAAGATGTGTATATGTGATTATCCCACATTTGGGGATAAAGAGATCTTTCTACATTGATGAAGACACACACAGATACACCAGAGAATGTCACACAATGACCTTGAAACTAAATGATGTGAATGCGTAGAAGGAGGGCATATGAATCAGGAACCAACAAGTCTGAAACAGATGTTTCAGTCAATGATCCCGGAAGGACCAAGTGTAAAAGAAGGGATTGTTACATCCATCTCTCCATTGAGCGTAACACTGAAAAATGATGCGAAAATGATTTTGTCTGCAAATTCGCTAATTGTTCCACGAAGCCTTACAGACTATCAGGTCGAGGTAGATTTAGAGACAGCACTTGGCTCTCTTGTATCTGAAACGAAAATTGACGGAAAACATACACATGACGAGCTGACAGGCGAGGATGATGGAGAACATTCTCATAAGCTTAAAACATTCAGTGTACGAGATGGAGTGCTGATGATCCACAATGCGCTAAAGAAGGGGGATACAGTATATCTCCTTGCCTTTAATAATGGAAAACAGTACTACATTCTTGATCGAAAGGGGTGATCGGATGGCGGTTGACAAAGCAATACCGGTAACAGCCATAGAGGATGAAGAGGAAATCACGTCCAGAACCTATGCTATCGACTGGGATCATGGCAGGATCGTCGGATTTGTTGACGGTCAGGAAGCTGTGAAGCAGTTTATAAAGAAAGCCTTACTTACTCCCAGATTCAAGTGCCTGATTTACGACAACCAGTACGGCAGCGAGATCCGGGAAACTATTGTACAGAGGACAGCCACAAGAGAGTATATTGAAGCGGAAATGCCGTTTCTTGTGAGAGATACTTTGATTTATGATGAAAGAATTCTGGACGTATACAATATGTCATTTGAATTCAAAGATACTTATCCACAGCAGGACAGCGCAATCATATCCTTCGATGTGGATACCATATATGGAAATATGCACATGAAGGAGGTGATTTAAGGCATGTTTGAGGAATTTACGGAAGAGTATTTTATGGATCAGGCACGGGCTCTGGGCGAGGAGTACGGGGTAGACACCAGACAGGGAAGCCTGTTCATGGATGCGGCCACTGGTCATTGTATCAGAATTGCAAAATTTATGAATGATCTGAAAACGGCATTCGAGATGCTGGCGGTAGATACCTGTACCGGTGACATCCTGACGGAGAAAGCGGCACAGGACGGCATCTATCGGCAGAGCGCAACCCCTGCCTACTATGATGTGACATTTTCCGGCACAACACCTGAGCTTGGGAGCAGACTCTTTGTGGATTCATATTATTTCAAGCTGGTGTCGAAGGATGAAAAGTTGCTACTGGAATCCGAAGTGCTCGGTACCGCTACCAATCATTTGCTTTCCGGGCAGAATGTTGTGCCGGTATACGAGGTAAATGGTCTTGAATCCTGCACGCTTGGAACTCTCTACATTCCCGGCGCTGATGTAGAATCAGACGATGCACTGAGAAAACGGTGGCAAGGGAAGAAGACAGGACCTGCGCAGAACAATAACCGTTCCCAGTATAAAATATGGTGCGAATCCAGAACCGGTGTCGGAAGAGCACACATATTGCCCTTGTACGGAGGCGAAAATACTGTGAAAGCTGTGATATATTCCACGGAGGGCGGAATCCCCGCTAAGAGCATATTAGAGGACGTACAGGAGTATATAGATCCTATCGTTGCCGGCTATCAGGTGGAGGTGAATGGAAAAACCCTTACCTTTGGTGACGGACTGGGCGACGGAGTATCCAGCCTTGGTGCACATTTCCTGGCGGCAGCCCCGGAGCCGACCGAGATTTCCATATCCTTTTCCGCTGACCTAAAGAGCGGTTACAGCAAACAGGCGGCACAAACGGAAGTGCTGAATGCCGCAAGGGAATACTGTAAGACCCTTGTAATCAGTGGGGAAGAAGAGGTTATTGTACGTGCATCTGCAATCGGATCCATTATTTCCGCAGCAGAAAGCATACTCGACTATGATCCTACGTCGCTGCGGCTGTCCGAAGCAACAGGAAATATAAGCATCGGAAAAGAAAACGCACCTGTCGTGAGGGAGGTGCTGATCGATGTTTGATACAGTATTCTACAATCAGCAGAGAAGCGGATATGAGGAATTGCTCTCATATGGCCCGAGTTTTTACAAGAATCTGCTCGAAATGGATGTGAATTACCGGTTTGCTGGTAAGACGCTGGATATTGGTGCGGAAGGACTGGAACGGCTCATACAGGACCAGTTCATCGACACTGCAGATGAAGAGACAATCAGCCGGTGGGAGAGGTGGATGAATCTGCCATCTGATCCTAATAATGATCTTGAATACCGCAGGAGGAAAGTCAAACTGTTTTGGAATGGTGGTGACAAATTCTCTGGCAGACTGATAAAGGAGATCATTAAGAATTATACCGGGTGTGACGAGACTCCGTCCATTAAGATGACAACCAAACTTACGATATCCACCCAGATCAAGGAAGACAGTCAGGTATACATATCTGATCTGGAGGAACTGATCGAGCGCATGAAGCCGGCACACATATTGGTAGAGGTTCTGCTCATCAGCACGACCAGAATAAAATTGCATACCAATATATCCCACATCGTTTTCCCATACGATTTTTGTGGCACCAAGCCGGATATCGCAACTATGGGTGCCTATATCCCATCCGGGGTCAATATCGGAACAGGTGGCAGCAACATCGTATATCCGCATATGCCAAGCGGTGAAACAATGCTCGCTGGAACATACCCTGTGGACACCACTAAGGGGGCGGTATTTGAAGACGGCATAAATATACACACCGACTCGACAGATGCGGTCTATGAGCATTTACCGAGCTCAGAAGAGCAGGAGACCGGCTTGTATCCTGAGAATACCATGGTAGGCATGGTGTGTGAGAATCCGGTTCTTTTTAGTACAAATGAGAATGCTGCACTGATAGCTTATGAACAGTGCGGAACAATTCCTAATATTGCTACATTAGGTCAGCAGAGCGAAGAAGGAGTTTCCTTGGGGACTTCTGAAAGCTCTGCTGTTTTAACATATGTAGAATGCGGTACAAATCTATGCGGAGAGGAGGGATTGTAATGGCTTGGCAGAAGGCATTTTTGGACAAAAGCCGCAAGTGGTGGCTTCGCAAAATTGTCAGAGCACAGTATTATGCCTCGGCAACGGGCACATGGTACGAAGGGCGCTTCACCGAGAAAAGCTTGTCCGGGAATACGATGACGTTCAAAATCGAGACTACGGACGAGGCAGCAATGACGATTACCAAAGTCCGGCTGTTGGATGCAGACGGTGATGTTGCCTATGAAGGTAACCGCTCCATTGTAAAAAGTGCCACAGAAGGGGCATTGATCCAGATCGATGTACCAATGGATGAAGAATAGGAGGGAGATCAATGTATAACAGAAAATTATGGCAGGACAATGTCAGAGATCCGGCCAGAACTTACAAAGCAACACAGAATGCTGACGGAACTACTACACTGGAGCCTGCCGGAAAACTGGTTCAGCAGGGAACTAACCAGAGTGCTGAAAATTTCAACAATATGGAGGATGCAATCCAGGATGCGCAGATTGCCCTACAGGTTGCTTTTCAGCATCAGCTGCAGTTCGAGCGTGATCATGAGGACCGTGTCAGCGGTCTGGAATCGGAAAATGCTGTGGAATCCGGTACGGTCACACTCACCAATTCAATGAACTACCCGTTCAACAACAGTGCGAAGACAATTAACCTGGCCAAAGCTCGGAAGACCACTAACTACCTTGTCGAGGCAAGAGTTACTGAATTTTCCGGTGGTCTTCCGGGAGATATTTCTGTATCTGACAAGGCTTTGAATGGCTTCAAATTGGCGTATGACGGCAGCGCAAAATCTGTAACAATCAAATACATCGTAAAGGGAGGTATTCTTTCATGATTATCGTAGAAAAAAACGAAGGAACCAAAATTGACTATGAAGTCAGCGGAACTAAGATCACATTTGCTGATGAACTGATGCTTAATCTGGCCAAGCTTCAGAAGGACGAGCCGGAGCATAAAGACATCTGCTTGGATGACGATGGAGACCTTGTGATCGGCACCGCATCCGGTAAGTGGTATGCAGCAGAGGTTGATATTCCTGCGAGAGAGTATGATGAGCAGGAGTACGAAATCTTGGATGGAGAAAAGGGCTTCAAAATGGTTGCATTACCGCTTGACATGGACAAGGTGGTGCTTACCCTTTGGAGCATTGATGAAAAAGTGAAAGTAGAGGAGGTATAAAGACTATGGCAAATTTCGATCTAGCCGCAATGGCACTTAAGGCAGTATGTCCTACAAATGAGATCCTTTATGACGATAAGGGGCTCCCTTCCATCATGGTGAGGATTCCCAAGTTCAAGATCTCCCAGGTTATCTCCGGTGGAGCAGATTCCGTACATCCGGCATTTATCGTCAACGGTCAGGAAGTGGATGCAATCTACATTTCCAAGTACCAGAACATCGTGAACAACAATAGAGCGTACAGTCTCCCTTGCGAAGATCCGAAGACTTCCGTAAATTTCGATCAGGCGATCAGCTACTGTACACAGAAGGGCGAAGGCTGGCATCTTATGACGAGAGCAGAATGGGCGGCCATTGCTTTATGGTGTAAGGCGAATGGCTGTATGCCGAAAGGTAATAACAACTACGGCAAAGATGTTTCCGAGAGTGGCTATAAAGCAATTCCAGCTCCGGGAGTAAATGATTCCGGAAGAACAGCCAGAGTATTGACCGGCACCGGTCCTGTATCATGGAGCCATGACGGTACATTGGAAGGCATTTGGGATCTGAACGGCAACATCTGGGAATGGATGGGCGGACTTAGAACCGTAAAAGGAGAGGTACAGGTACTGGCCAATAATAATGCCGCAGATCTTGATCATTCACAGTCTGCCTCCAGTGCACAGTGGAAGGCCATTGATGCAACGACCGGAGAGTATATCACTCCCGACGGCAAAGGTACCACAGCGAATTCTATTAAAATGGACTGGGTATCTGGCAAGATCACTTACTCTGCAACGATCACAACTCAGGCAGATACTGGTCGTGATTGTGCTTTCGCAAGCGTTACTTGCGCTTCCTCTGTATCCACTGCGGCTCAGGCTGTATTAAAGGCACTTGCGCTTCTTCCGGCAAGCACTACTGCTTCTGAATACGCTGACGATCATATGTGGATGAACAACGGGGCGGCAGAGATGGCGTTCTTCTCTGGTGGCGGATGGGGCGCCGGTGCCTACGCGGGCGTCTTCGCTTTGCACTCCACCGCCCGCGCGGGCTCGTACTGGAATCTGGGCTTTCGCTCCGCTTATGTTGACCTGCCCTCTGAATAATGTGTTCTGATTACCCCCACGGCAGTGGGGGTATAAATTTGAGCAGGAAATAACGTAATGCGTGATTCTGTAACATAAATCACAATATTTCTAACACAGATGCTAGAATGAAGCCTGTATTTTGAAGAGGAGGATGAACAAATGTCAGAAATGATAATACAGCAGAAGGTTTTTCAGATGATGAAGTACGGCTACATATGTTTGCAGCAGTATCCAAAGTCTGAAAAATTTGCTCTGGTTGTAGATATCAAGCGGTGTATGAATACTATCCTCGAAAGAGTAGTCGAGGGGTCGAAAAAGGATCACAAAAAGACGACTTTGAGAGATCTCGATGTAGAAGTGGCAAAGTTAAAGGTTTATATCCGTCTTTCTCACGAGTTGGGATTCCTTCCTCTGAAAAAATATGAACTCTGGTCAGAGAAAGTCGTCGAGATCGGTAAGATGGTTGGCGGCTGGATCAATAATGTCCAGAGCCAGGGAATGTAGTGTAGCGTTCTACTCTGGTGGCAAATGGAACAACGGTGCCAACGCGGGCGTCTTCGCTTTGAACTACAACACCCGCGCGAACTCGAACTGGAATCTGGGCTTTCGCTCCGCTCTACCACATAGTCAGATGCTGATAGCCTAAGTGGCTATCTCCCAGTACAAGGTAGGTAAAGGACTACGTTTCCGCGCCATAGGCGAAAAACTAAAACAGCGCACACACCGATAGTAGGAATATCCGAATTCCGTGTGTGCCAAAAACAAGAGAAAAAATATGTCAATAAAGAATGTTTATAATGAAATCACATCATTTGAGAACATCATCAAGGCTGACAGAGACTGCGCATCGTATGACAGCGATAATGATGAAGTTCTCGAATTCCGAAAAAACCTGGAAGAGAATGCTCTGGGATTAAGGAACCGACTTCGGCGACTGGATATACCACCGGCCATATACAAAAGCTTCCTTGTATTTGATCCGAAGGTCCGGAAGGTGATTTATACGGATTACCCAACAAAAGTCATTCAGAGGTCAATGTATAATGTTTTGTACGAACCGATACAGAAGAGCTTTATAGCAGATAGTTATGCCTGCGTAACGGACAAAGGACAACACAAAGCTGTCGCCAGACTCGCTTCGTGGTTTGGAGAATACAATTCCGCTGGGATAAAAGCATATTATTACAAATTTGATGTAAGGAAATTCTTTTACCGGATAGACCATGAAGTGCTGATGAACATTATCGAAAAGAAGATCTCCGATAAGTATACGGTGGAGCTGATACGGTACTATATGTGCAGTACACAGAGGCCATTCGGTATGCCATTGGACGGTAATCACCTGACTATCACAGACGAGGAAATGCTCTGGGACAAGGGTATTGCCATAGGTGGCGGATTATCCCATATGATTGGGAATATGTATCTCGACCAGCTGGATCAGTATGCAAAGAGGACGCTTGGCATAAAACACTACATCCGGTTTGCTGATGACATTATCATCACGGATCCGGATAAGGAAAAGCTGAAGGAGTACGGACGGCTTCTGACACAGTTCTTGAATGAAAAACTGCTTCTGGAGTTCAATGATCGGTGTGCACTCCGGCCAAACAGCTGTGGGTGTGAATTTGTCGGATGCGTGATATATCCGGATCATGTTCTCCTGCGGAAAAGCACAACGCTTCGCATGAAGCGGCATCTTCGGAATGTGGCGGAGGATTACAGAGATTATAAGGCATCTTATGATTACTGCAAACAAGTGGCCGCCAGCTACGCAGGAATGCTGGATCATGTCGATGGAGACAGCTTTAAAGAAAAACTGTGGGAAGATTTTGTTCTCACACACAATACGGAGGATTGAGTTGCATGGACGAAAACAACTTAGAACTGCTTGAACTCTACATGGATATGGTAGAAAAGCAGGATGAAATCATATACCGGCTGTCCGAACTGCTGAGGGAGACCAAGCGGGAATTGCAACAGCTTCGCAGTGTCGGCGGATTTTTTGAAGAATCTCCGCTCCGAGCTGAGGACGAAGGTATATTGAATGAGTGCATGGAGCAGTACGAAGAAATGAAGGAAGGAGAGGTTTAAAACCTTGGCCTTCCTTTTTCTTTGGAAGGAGGTGAGACCATGTATCAAATCTTGAAGAGATTGGCAGAAATGCTACTCGGAGGAAGGGGGTCGCTTGACCGCCTCACAAGCGCAATTATAGGGGGTGATGAAAATTAGCGCAGAAGAAGTCAGAATATTGGTCGTGTCCGGTGTAATCGGTGCGATAGTGGGAGGCTCTGGTATAACCGGGCTTCTTTTTTATTTCATCCGAAAGTACATCGAGGACAAATTGACCGGGAAAGAGGCAGAGGATAAAAGGAGAAAAGAACAGAGGATGAAAAGGGCAGTAGTGGACGATGAACTGCAGCATTGTCAGGGCAGGCTGTTTTTCTGGATCCACAAAGCAATCGTTACCGGCCAGCATAACGGTGATCTGGAGCAGGCATTCCAGGATTACCAGATTGCAGAGCAGAAAGCAAAGACCCTTGACCGAGAAATTATCGTCGAGCACGACACGGAGTAGGAGGAAGGACTGTGAAGATGGAAACCAGTAAGAAGCTGCTCTGGCTCAACCATGTGATTTTCTATGTACTGATCACACTGGTTATAATCTGCACGTTTGCAGGAATTGAATGTAGCAATCTTACAACGGTGACGTCCTGCGTCGCTGTGGAGGTTGGAGCAGCTACATCATTTTACTATTCGATGAATAAGAAGCTGAATTTACCAAAGATCATTAAGCACATATACGATGATGCTCCGGATGAGCTGCGGAGACAGATGGATATTAACCAAATTTTATCGAACATTTCAAATTAACAGGAGGTAAAGAGTATGAATTTAGAGATTTTTCTGATTGCGTTGTTTGCGGTATCTTTGTTTACCAGTCTTTTTACGGAGGCTATCAAAAAGTGGCTGGATGAGCGTGGGAAAACATATTTTTCCAATGCCCTTGCAGGATATGTGGCTGTGGCCCTTTCCGTAGTAGTGTCCGCAGGATACGTTATCCTGACGGAATCTGCGTTGAACGCAAAAATGGCGGTATATCTGATCGCACTGATGGTTCTGTCATGGTTATCTTCCATGATCGGATACGACAAAGTGATTCAGACAATCCAGCAGATCGCAGGCATGAAGAAATAGGAGGTACGGTATGAATATTATTATTGGTAGTGCACGAATCGATGAAAGAGGAAAATTAACCGGCGGACAGCCCGGAGATCAGACGGGTGGAGAGGTTTCCACACAGGCGTATTACCGACACAGTAAAGGATGGTATTGCTACCGACCGAAGGAGATCAGTGTGGCCAATGCGTTGGCAACAGCAATGTTGCAGGCGTGCGAGAATGACAATATCGGTTATTGCCAGGGGCACAGATCTGATGTGGTCACAAAATTGCGCCAGTCCGGAAGTCTTGCGAACATCACTGCAAAATCTGAGGCAGACTGCAGTGCACTGGTACGTGCCTGTTGCATTCAGGCAGGCTTTGATCCGGGCAATTTTAATACTGCGAATGAGTGTGCCACTCTGAATAGAACAAAGCAGTTTATGGACAGAATCCCCGTGACAGCTGGAACCATGCTGTATAACGGTGACATTCTGGTCACAAAGACAAAAGGACATACCGTTATTGTCGTATCCGGTAATCCCAGAAAGGCGGCATCTAGCAATACGGTTACATCCAATGTCAGGGTAGATGCAGCGCAGCATAAAGATTCCTCTCTTGCCGGTACCTATACGACCACATCAGATCTTCATATCCGTGCCGGCATTGGAAAAGCTTCCCTCGCAATCATGCCGTCCGGATCCAAGTTCCAGAACTTCGGGTACTACAATCTGGACAAATCCAAGAAGAAATGGTTGTACGGTGTGTATACGGACAAGGCTGGAAATAAGATCACCGGTTATGCTTCTGCGGCTTATCTGAGAAAGTAGTCGGGATTAAGTGTCATTGCTCCGAAAAAACGTGTAACAGAATCCGTGATAATCTAACAATTACCAATCTTTTCGGTAAATGAGTGGTAGATTATAACAGAAGGAGCAATGACATATGATCAGGATTTTACTTTCTTCACGGCTTGGCGACCGTAAGTGGACACAGGCTGACCTTGCGAGGAAAACCGGCATCAGACCTACGACAATCAGTGAATTGTACCACGAAATGGTTGATAGGGTAAATTTAGACCACCTGGACCTTATCTGCGAAGCACTGGAGTGCGATCTTAATGAGCTGATTGTAAGGGTACCGAATGCTGAACCACGCATAGAACACACCATAAACGGCTCTGCGAAGTCTTCCGACTAAGGAGCTGCAACTCCAAAGCCAGAAGAATGCCCGGCACGGGATTAGTCTATGTGCCGGGCATTACTATTATATTTTATGATATTTTCTGCATTCTATTCTGCATTTCCGCAGAGATTCCTCGAAAAAACTCAGATCAAGATCGTTGTCTATGTATCCCTGCCGGATAGTTTCCGTGTAAGTGACAGATGGAAGACCGGGACACCGTCTGGTATCCATGATGTATACCATTGCTTTTTCCCTGCCGTGTGGGAGACTGACAATCACGTTCTGCTTAAAATAAAAGCGGGGATATCCTTCGTAGCGGTCCAGGCTCTGTTCATCCGCTTCCTGTATCTCCCACACCACAACCGGCACCCGGGAACCGCTCTTTCGGTGTATGGTTGCGTAGGAATTGACCGGAGAGCCACGGTAAATCAGTTCCCAGTTATTTAATTGTCCTGTACCATGAATGCGTGCTGTAGGGCACCTGAGAGCCATCTGTGCAATATTGAGGTTGCTCCCGTATGCAACATATAATTTTCCCATATCTTTCTCCGTTCTCCCCGTCGTGCCGGTAGGTCAGCAGATTGTGTTATGCAGCTTCTCTTACGGTCATTCCGGCATTCTTCTTCAGCGGAGTTAAAAGGTGGAGTCTGCAGGTCTTGAATTCATCACCGTAGAGACCGAGGCGGTGTGTGAGGATATTTCTCATGATCGTGACTTTCTGTGCGGCGGAGTAGTTTTCCATGGATTTGAATACCAGATTATCATTTGAGGTGATAGCCCATGCGGAGACTGCAAGACAGAACTGGATATATGCCTTGATCTTGCCGGCATGGAGCGTACTGTTGAAAAGCCGGAACTCAACGGTGCCCTTTGAGAAGAATGCGTGAAGATTCACACCGTGATATCGTGTGGGATTATAGTGCTCATGGTTGATGCCATCGCAGTAACCATCATTTGCACTGCTGTACCAGATTTTTTCAAGATTATCTGCAGTAAGATCCTTGTCCTTTTTCATGGCACTGAGCAGATCGGAATTTAATTTGCGGCACCAGCGGTTGCCACGGGCTCCGATCTCGAGGGATTCATAGATCAGATCCTGTCTGGCCGTCATGAAGGTAACCAGTCTTCTGAGGGATGCTGCGGTGTGGTTAGCTCCGTCAACGTGTATGTGGATGCCGCAGCTACTATGTGGCTTCGCTCCACCCTCACGAAGCTTTCTTATAACGGACTGCAGGAGCTCAATATCTTCGTAGTCGAGAGGCGGAGTGACCATTTCTACCTTGTATTCATCCAGATAAGCATTAGTGTCATCATTTCTCACCGGTGTAATGGAAGAATCCCTCATAACTTTCCATTTGCGGTTCTTCTGGTCTCTGATGATGCGAGTGTAGTAACAAGTGCCATCCGAATCTCCGGCAGTTGTGCCGAACACTTCCGCAAGAATGTCAGCGGCTTTCTTTCTTGTGATACCGGTCATTTCTACTTCTACTCCAAATCTCTGCTCTTTTAACATTGTTTATCCTCCTAAACTTTATCTTTGGTTTTACAGATTAAATATCTGTTTTGCTGTTGGTTGTATATTACCATATGTACACTGTACGTCAATGGTTTTTATTCATAAAAGTGAAAAAAATGTTTAATTTCTTAAATATAAATATTGACGGAATGGGGATGAGAATGTATAATAAGAAAAAACGTGCTCGGAGGGATAATATGGTATCTTACAAACCGTTATGGATCACATTGCTCCAGAGAGATATAACAAAAACAGAGCTCAGGACGAAGGTAGGATTTAGTACAGCGACCTTGGCGAGAATGAGCAAGAATGAGTATGTGGCGCTGGAATGTATAGACAGGATATGTCAGACATTGGGATGCGGTATAGCCGATGTGATTGAGATATTACCTGACACCGAGGTGACACCCAAGTGACACCCGGGCGAAAAATTTACAGCAATTTTAACCGTTGTAAACGTTATAAAATAGGTTCATATGTTTATGATATTACATAATAATTGCTCAGAAATCCTGAGTTTGAATAAATCGAGTTGCTTAAAAAAGCCAGTGTTTATGCGGGTTTCAGCG